>TARA_B100000963_G_scaffold102582_1_pt1 | contig 14696 bp, 16 predicted proteins | sample TARA_B100000963 | Tara Oceans TARA_B100000963 (sample SAMEA2622097) | marine metagenome | biome: marine biome (ENVO:00000447); feature: surface water layer (ENVO:00002042); material: "saline water (ENVO:00002010), including plankton (ENVO:xxxxxxxx)" | depth 5 m | reverse complement strand
GGATGCTCTATTAAACTAGTAATATCTCTGAACTTTATACCTTTAATTGGAAAGTCATGAACTGTCCTGATAAATCTTTTTAAGTCTAAAGGATCATTCATTCTTTATTTATCCCAATTTGGTTTGCGCTTCTCAATAAAAGATCCTATCCCTTCTTTTGCATCTTCACTCAAAGCGTTGCTTGCCATTACTTTTGAAGTGTATTTATACGCATCAGATAAATTCATTTCGTATTGCTTGTAAAAAGCATGTTTACCGTTATGCACAGTCATCATTGGTTTTGAAGAAATTTTATTAGCTAATTCCATTACTTCTTTTGATAATTCATCTTCATTGAAGTGATCATTTATTAGAGATATTCTTTTGGCTTCAACTGCATCAATCATTTCTCCTGTTAATAACATTTTCATAGCATCTTTCTTATTTACATTTCTTGATAAGGCAACCATTGGAGTAGAGCAAAATAGACCAATGTTTACTCCTGGCGTTGCAAATTTTGATGAGCTTGAAGCCAAAGCTAGATCGCAACTTGCAACAAGCTGACAACCTGCCGCTGTTGCAATTCCATTAATCTCTGCAATTACTGGCTTTGGACAGTTCACTATCATTTGCATCATTGATGAGCATAAATTAAATAAATTTATAAAATAGGATTCTCCTTTATCATTATTATCTCTTGCATAAGATATTTCTTTGAGATTATGACCTGAGCTAAAAACATTGCCTGTTGATGCTATGATTATCACTTTTACATCTTGTTGATTTGAAATATCTTTAATTGCATCAACTAAACTTGTTAACATATTTTCAGATAAAGCATTTTTGTTAGCACAATCATTTAAAATAAGTTTGACAACCCCGTTAGGATGTTCTTCTCTGATTAAGATATTTGAGGAGATATTTTTCATTTAAAAACTTTCTTCTAGAATTTTTTTTGGGCACTCATTCATTATAACAATAAGGCCTTCTTTTTTTGCAAAATCTGCCGCCCTGTCATCAATCACACCTTCTTGCGTCCAAAGAATATCAGCATTTATAGTTACAGCTTCTTTTGCTATGTTAAAAACATATTTACTTGATCTAAAAACATCAACCATATCAATCTTTTGCTTAATATCATTTAAATTGGAATAGCACTTTTGATTTAATATTTTCTTATTAGATTCATTAGGATTAACTGGAAAAACTTCATACCCATAATCAATAAGAAACTTCATAACTTTATAACTATCTCTTTCTTCGTTTGAGCTTGCTCCTACAATCGCAATTGTTTTAACTGTTTTTAGTAAAGAGCTCAGTTTTGTTGAAATCATTGATTTATTAATTCATTAATGAGATATATAATTAAATTATGTCAGAAACAAACTTAACTCCAAAACAAATTGATGCAATCAATACAAGTCCGAATGATTGGGTTGTATGTTTTATATTAGTTATCTTTCTTGGTTTTTGGGGAGTACATAGATTTTATGTCCGTAAAATTGGAACTGGTATTCTAATGCTGTTTACTTTTGGTGGCTTTGGGATTTGGTGGTTTATCGATTTAATCATAATTGCTACTGCATCTTTTAGGGATAAAGAAGGAAGACAAATCCCTTATACCAATACACCCGTGGTAAGTCCTAAATCTGTTAACACTAACAATAAATCTAATACAGTTGATCAAAGTTTTAATGTTAACGTTGCATCCGAGTTAAGAGAACTATCTTCACTAAGGGATGAAGGAATAATTACAGAACAAGAGTTTAAAAAGAAGAAAAGAGAACTTTTATCATAAAAAATCTTTTATTTAATTTAAAAATTGTAAATAAAATTTATATCTACAGCTTACATAAATATATGTATAATAGTTACGTATATATAGGAGGATATTATGGGAGATAAATCATTTATTACAGCGTTATTGCTCTGTTTATTTCTTGGAGGCCTTGGAGGCCACAGGTTTTATGTAGGTAAAACTGGAACTGGCGTTCTATATTTATTTACTGTAGGCCTTTTTGGTATTGGTACTTTAATTGATTTAATTACTATCATCACAGGTTCATTTACTGATGCTGATGGAAATACACTTCAAAGATAGAATCTAATAAAAATAAAAAAACCACCTTTATGGTGGTTTTTTTATATTTCTAATTATTCAAACAAATAGAAACGTAAGCCCCGAGATGCTTGACTAGCTTTTCTCCATTGAATCAGCTGATCTTCTAAGAGAATTTTCTGCTTTGAATATTAATAATATTAAAACCAATCCAATAATGATTCCTATTACTATAGCTACTTTCATTAGTTGAGCAGCTCCTTTCACATTATTTGCAGCAGCAGTAGTCGCAGATTCTATTACAGCAGCATTATGATCTTGAAAGACATCAATAACTGCCATTCTGTATTCCTCAACAGGACGATTTAAAAATTCATCATCATATGAATCGGTGACTACAGTTATTGTTGATTTTGGATTTCTAGTGCTCCAATTATACTTATCAACCATATAGCCTTTAAAGTCATTAGAAAAATCTATATAGCCATCAACCCAAGCCTCTTGTTGATCATCGCTGTAATTATTGTCATATACTAGTCTTTCAACTTCACCTTTTATATATTCTCTAATATCTTCATTTGCTTGAGCAACGCTTTCCCATCTTGATGATGATACATATAAAGGTGCATAAATATTAGCAAGCTTATCTAATTCTCTTCCAAAATCTTCTTCAACAATATCTACTTCTTCTATCTTTATATCAAGATCTTCGACATCAACATCCTCCATTAGGGCTGAGTAGTCGATTGGCTCTTCAAATTTTGGCATTCTTGGTGCGTCATCCGCATCTACATTTGGGCCATCAATAGTATTTAATATTCCACCAAACAGATTCCAGACAGCCATTAACAATAATACAAATAATGCTACTGAGATTATTCTTCTGGAATTGTTAAGGACCAATCCTTCAAATTTATCAATTAAATTTGTCATATTATTCTCCTATAAAAATTACATTATCAACCATGTTTAAATGAAAGTCATATTAATTTCAGAATCTTGATGTGCATTAATACCTTAAACTTTCAACTAATATCGTATAAGTCATATAAGTTTAAATAATTTTTACAGTCTTTTTTTGTTATCTACAATGATTATTAAATTGTGATTGATTAATTATTTCTGATAAAATTCAAAAATTCATCACTTACAGTATCAACAGATAAATTAGGTCATAAATTTGAAAACAGTAGCAATAGTACAAGCTAGAATGTCATCTACAAGGCTACCTGGCAAGGTTTTAAAGAATATTGGGAACAAACCATTAATTTCTTTTCTGATAGATCGACTTAAACAATCAAAACATATTGATAATATTGTTGTAGCATGTACAGATAACATAAAGGATGGAATTTTAGTTGATTATTTGGAATCTCAATCAATAGATTTCTTTAGAGGTGATGAGCATAATGTACTAAAAAGATTTCATGATTGTGCGGTTAAACAAAAGGCTGACTATGTAGTTCGTATAACTGCTGATTGTCCTTTTATTGATCCTGAGATAGTTGATTCTTGTATAAAAAAAATAAAAAAAGGTGGTTTTGATTATGTTTCAAATACACAAGTCAGGACATATCCTGACGGCCTAGATGTAGCAGTATTTAATATTTCTTCTTTGATTGAAGCTTTTCAAAATAGCGACACATCTTATGAAAAAGAGCATGTTACTCCATATATGAAGGAAAAGCCTCACATTAAAAAATATAATATTCAAAAAAACTCAGATCACTCCAGCATAAGAATTACTGTCGATGAACAGGTTGATCTTAATGTTATAAGAAATATTTACAAAAGTATGGGAGATAATAATTTCTTGTGTCAAGATATAGTAAATTTATATGAATCAAACCCACAAATCTTTGATGAAAATTCTATAATTAAGAGAAATGAGGGTTCAAAAATGTCCAACACAATGAAATTATGGAAAAGAGCTAAAGTTATTATCCCTGGCGGCAACCACTTGCTAAGCAAAAGACCTGAACAATTCGCACCTGATTTATGGCCAGCATATTATTCTAAAGCTAAAGGTTACGAAATTTGGGACCTTGAAGATAAAAAATACAAAGATATTTCAATGATGGGGGTTGGTACTAATATTCTTGGCTATTCTAATTCAGAAGTGGATGAGGCAGTAATTACTAATATTAAAAAAGGTAATATGTCTACTCTCAATAACCCCGAAGAAGTCCAATTAGCAGAAAAACTCTTAGAAATGAATGAATGGGCTGATATGGTTAGGTTTGCTAGGACTGGTGGAGAGGCAAATGCGATAGCTATTAGGATAGCTAGAGCCGCATCAGCAAAAAGTAAAGTAGCTATTTGTGGTTACCATGGATGGCATGATTGGTATTTATCGGCAAATCTTCAAAGCCAAGAGAATCTAGGAAATCATCATCTTAAAGGTTTTTACACAGCAGGCGTACCAAAAGAATTGGAAGGAACTACCCTTACATTCAGATACAACCATATTGAAGAACTTGAAAAGATAATTAATGAAAATGATATTGGAGTCATTAAAATGGAAGTAATGAGAAATGAGGTACCTAAAAATGGCTTTCTTGAAAAAGTTAGAGATTTAGCTACAACAAATAATATAGTCCTAATTTTTGATGAGTGTACCTCAGGTTTTAGAGAAACTTTTGGTGGTCTCCATAAAAAATATAACGTAACTCCTGATATGGCTATATATGGCAAAGCTTTGGGTAACGGATATGCAATTACAAGCGTTGTAGGAAAAAAAGAAATTATGGATTACGTTCAAAATACATTTATAAGTAGTACTTTTTGGACTGAAAGAGCTGGACCATCTGCAGCATTGAAAACTCTTGAAATTATGGAAAGAGAAAAAAGCTGGGAATATATATGTGAACTAGGTGAATACATAAATAGCGGGTGGGCAAAAGCAGCTGAAAATAATAATCTTGATATAAAAATCTTTGGATTATCCTCAATTACAAAATATATTCTTCAAACAAATAATGACTTCATTAAATACAAAACATTAATTACTCAAGAAATGCTCAAGAAGGGCTATCTGGCAACTAATGCAGCCTATGTATCATTTGCACATGATAAAAAATTAATAGATGAGTATATTGAAAACCTTAATGAAGTTTTTCTTTTAATTAATAAATGTGAACAAGGTGATTTGAATATTGATACTCTTCTAGAGAGTAATGTTTGTCATAGTGAATTCACACGTCTTAATTGATGCACAAAGTATTATTTATTTTAAATTATGGTCAAAATTTAGGTCTAGGTCATCTTTCAAGATGCTCAATAATTGCAAAATGTTATAGAGAAAATGGAATTTCTACTCATCTCTTAACTAAATCATGTTCCTCTCCTGAAGATGAAAAATTAAATTCATTTAATTTTCTTCATTTCTATAATGAAAATTATCTTATTAAAGAATTTTTAGATCTTTACAAAAATCACCTTTTTTCAACCATAGTAATTGATGATTATTTGATAGATTATAAAAAAATCATAAGCAATGTTGAAAGCCATACAAAAGTATTGCGCTTTGATCTTGAACCAGATTTGCAAGATAAAAGTTCAATAACAATTAACTATAATCCTTGTTATAAAAATAATGACATCAATCATCTTATAGGTCCTGATTATATTTTAATTGATGACAAATTTAAAAACCTGCAAAGGAAATGGACTAATGATGAAGTTTTTGTTTTCTTTGGAGGAGGAGATGATTATTCTGCAATTGACAAATTTTCTAACTACTTAAATTTTTTGTCATCAAAACATTCTAGAGTAAATATTGCTATAACCAAACTATATAAAAATAAAGAAGCCATCATTAAAAAATACAAATCTAATAGTTCTTTCAATGTATTGATTGATTCAGAGAACTATCCTGAAATTTTAAATAATTGTATGTTTGCTTTAACAAGCGGAGGAACAATTACATACGAGTCTGCTTTTTTGGAAATTCCAATGCAAATAGTCAGTGTTGCAGATAATCAAGTTAAACAATCGCAAGCTTGGGATGAACATAATAATGCTAAGTATGTGGGGAGTGTTCAATCTGTGGATTCAATGATGCTTAAAAATTCCTATAAACAGTTCTTTAGCGATCAAAATGAGATTAATAAATGGTTTAAACACAAAAGTATTATGGTGGATGGATATGGCGCAGAAAGAATAATGAGCCATACAACTGGTTAATTTTTAATGTATATGGATAATTTTGAGAGTTTAAGGCTTAACTACAGACAACTAACGATTGATGACTCTGAGTTAATTATAAATTGGAGAAATAGTCCTAGATTGAAAAATGTAAGTCATAAACAGCAAGAGTTTAATCTGGAAGATCACAGAAAGTGGTTTATCAAAACTAGAAATAATAGAAATGACTTTATATTCTCTGAAATTAATACCAATAAGCCGATTGGCATGATTTCGCTTGAGAATAGGAAATACAATGAGCTATCTGAGAATTGCTACGAGTTAAGTAAATTTATCGGAGATATCAATTTTTCTGGGAAAGGATTTGCATTTGAAGCAACCTCAACAGTATTGAATTATTTTGTTAGTATAAAAAATATTGATTTTATATTTGCTCTAACAAGAAAAGACAACTATTCCAATATTAAACTTAATGAGAAAGTAGGCTTTGCAATTGAGGAACTTCCTTATTATATTAAGCGTAATCCTGACAACTGGATTTATATGAAAATGGAAATAAAATGAAAATTGGTAAAAGGAATATTTCTACAGAACACAAGCCGTTTATAATTGCTGAACTTTCTGCAAACCATAATCAAAGTCTTGAGCGAGCTCTTGAGCTAGTTAAAAAGGCTGCTGAATCTGGTGCAGATGCTGTAAAACTTCAAACATATACAGCTGACACCATGACTTTCAGTATAAAAAGTGAGGAATTCATGATAAGAGATGAATCATCGCCTTGGAATGGAAGACATATGTATGATTTATATGATGAAGCCCACACGCCGTGGGACTGGCATAAACAAATTTTTGATTATGCCAAAGAACTTAATCTTTTAGCATTTAGCTCGCCTTTTGATGATACTGCTGTAGATTTTCTTGAAAGTTTAGATGTTCCAGCATACAAAATTGCTTCGTTTGAGTGTATTGATACTCAATTAATTAAAAAAGTTGCTTCCACAGGAAAGCCAATAATTATCTCAACAGGTATGGCTGACTCAGATGAAATTGATGATGCTGTAGAGACTGCCAAAATGTATGGTTGCACTGACCTATGTTTACTTAAATGTACAAGCACTTACCCTGCAAGCCCCAAGCACGCAAACATTTCATCCATAGATACTATGCGAAGTAAATATAAATGTGAGGTTGGATTATCTGATCATACTTTGGGTGTTGGTGTTGCGTGTGCGGCAATTAGTTATGGCGCTTCGATAATTGAAAAACATCTTACACTTAATAGCAATGAAGATGGAATCGACTCAAGTTTTTCAATGAATCCAACAGAATTTAGTTTACTTGTTAGCGAAACAAATAAAGCATGGGAGTCAAAGGGAAAAGTTCATTTTGGAGTAACTGATTCTGAGAAAAATTCAAGAAAAAGAAGAAGGTCATTATATTTTTCTAAGGACCTATCTAAAGGGACTTTAATTAGTGAAACTCATATAAAAAGGGTAAGACCAGGCAATGGTTTAAAGCCAAAATATTTTGAAAAGATCATTGGCAAGACTCTAAATAACGATGTGAAAATGGGTCAACCCATAAAGTGGGACGACATTAAATAAGTAGTAGTATCCAAATGAAGAAATATTGTTTTTTTATGACCGAAGCTCCTCATTGGCTAGAAGTTGCAAAAGAATTGAAAGATAGTGGTATCGCAGAGCCATGTCTTTGGTTGGGTGATGACAGAAACTACAAACAAGCAAAATCATTTTTTGGTGATGCAGTAGTAGAAATGATCAAATTTGTTCATAGGCCATATGAATTAGAAAATGTTAATTATTCAGGTGAAAGTAATGAGTTCTTTTATTCTAAAAATTATCTTAGGGCAAAAGATGTTTGTTTAAAGATGATGGATAGACTAGATCTTTATGGCACTTTTTCAAGAATTGATAGAGAAGTATATTTTCATCAAATTATAGTATGGTCACTAAAGAAATTTTCAAAACAAAAACCTGATTTTCTTCTTATGGCAGAAGCTCCTCATTCCCATGCACAATATTTAATCTATGAAATTTGTTTATTTTTGAATATACCATGTTTTAAATTTAACCGATGGACTTTAGCACCCTTGCTATTTCTCCAAAATATGGAAAATAATGAAATAATTTCTAAAGAGGATATTTCTTCAAGCCCAATTGATAATGACATGAAAAAAATGATTCTTGATTATGTCGATGATGTATATACAAATCAAGATAAGTATGAAATCTCATACATGACTAAACATAGGCTTAAAATGAAATTTCCAGGGAACATAAATAGAATTATCAAAGAAGATTTGCCTGAAATCTATAGAGATATCAAGCACAATGTTGCAAATATAATTAAAAGAAGATGGTCTTCAATAAATCCATATAGACTCAACATATTCACAAGACTCAAAATTCAAAGAAAGAGGGCAAAAAATTTAAATGAATCGCATATTAATATGATTGATTTTGATATAAACAATAAGGAATATGTTTATTTTCCGCTTCATTATGAACATGAAAGGAGTACTAACCCAGACGGTGGTGATTTTCATGATCAATTTAAAGCAATTCAATGCTTACGGAATCTCATTCCAGAGAATATAGATATTATTATTAAGGAGCATCCATCTCAATTTCTTGTTAAAGGTAGAGGCTCTCGAGGAAGAAGTCCACTGTTTTATAGATTACTAAAAAATATCAACGGGCTAAAAATTGTTGATATGGATACGAACTCTATTGAGTTAACAAAAAATGCATTATTCATTGCAACAATAACTGGCACAGCAGCTCTCGAAGCATCTATTCTTGGAAAAAAAGCCTTAACTTTTGGCTCTACCTGGTTTCCAAATTGTCCTAATGTAATTTCTTGGAATAAAAATTTATTGTTTAAAGATATTGTTGAAATGGAAATAAAGAAAGTTGAAGATATAAAATCGTACTTAATTAATCATCAAAAAAATAATTCTGTAGTTGGATGTCAGAATGGAAGCGTGATTAGAAGATTTCCTGATCTCATAACAGAAAAATTTAAAATTGAAGAAAAAGAAGGTGTTTTAAGTCTAATCAAGTTAATGATAAAAAGTATTTAGCATGAAAATTTTTCCTGAACTCTCCATCGGTACAGCTAATTTTAATAATCAATATGGAATATATAAAAAAACATCAATAAAAAAAGCAGAGCAAGAAATTTTATTGGATAATGCATGGAATTCAGGCTTCACCTCTATTGATACCGCAGTTGGTTACAAAGATGTTCATCAATCTTTGTCAAAACTTAACAGCTTCAAAAAATATCAATGGAAATTGACTACAAAAATACCATCTATTGAGCTTGAAACATCTAAAGAAAAAACCATCTCCTGGGTTATTTCATTAATTGAAGAATCTTTAAATGATCTGAAAATTGATAAAATTGATACTGTTCTATTACACGACCCTAAAATTCAAATGCGGCCTACAGAGTTAAAATATACATTAAAAGGGCTTGATTTGGCTTACGACAGCGGTCTGATTGCAAAATATGGAATTTCATTATATGAACCAACTCAAAGCGATATCTTAATAAAATATTTTAATGAAAAGGATTCGTTTGTGATTCAAGGACCAATGAATTTATTTGATAGAAGAATGGAGCAATATACATTATGCAGCAATAGTTCACTCAAATTTGAAGCCAGATCTATTTTTCTTCAAGGAATGTTAATTCACCTAAAAATATTCCAAGAGCATTTTGGAAAAATTCCAGAGCTTTTAAACTTTAAAAGTTGGTTAGATAAATCAGGCATAAGTCCGCTTGAGGCTTGTATCTCTTTTGCTAAATATTCTAACGCAGATAAAATTATTTTAGGTTTTGGTAATAATGATGAGCTGACAAACTTTTATAAAGTCTTTAAAGCTATATCTAATTTTAATCCTCCAGTATTTTGTAACGATGAAAATATTATGAATCCACTTAATTGGAAGTCTGTATGATTTTAGAAAAAGATCTAAATTATAAATCGTCAAGATTAAGCTATAGACATCTTACACAGAGTGATGCTACTGATGAATACGCATCCTGGTTTAATGACAAAAATGTTAAAAAGTTTATTCATAGTGCAAATAATTTCATTCAAAAAGAAAACTTAATAACGTATATAAATATGCACAACGCGAAATCTAATAGTATTTTATTAGGTGTATTTAAGAATAATACCCACATTGGGAATATTAAATATGAGCCTATTGATTATAAAAAAAAATCGGCTTGGTTGGGAATTCTTATTGGAAATGAATCAAACAGAAGCAAGGGATATGGAGGTGAGATAATAAAATCAACCTCTTTGTTGCTGCAAAATAAACTAGACATTAAAACACTAAAACTTGGAGTGAATATAAATAACATCGCAGCTTTAAAGTCATATGAAAAGCTTGGATTTAAGGTGGTTAAAAAAAAGGGAGAATCTAATATTTTAGAGCTTGATTTAGACTCAAATTAATTTATGGCTTTTTCCGTTTCATATATACAAGACTGGTTGGATTCACCGGATTATTTCCAATACCCAGATCCAACATAGTTATGTCATATTTATTTGAGAATTCTTTTTTACAAAAATTAGGTAGTCCCCAAAGTCTATCGTGATACAAGATTCTTAATAACCTTAATAATTCAAGTATATGTCTTTTGGGTTGGAAGATAAAAGCAGGCTCTAAAAGCAAAACATCTTTGACTTCATTATCTTTTAAAAGACTTAATGGTATCTTAAAAATTCTAGGCATCTCCTCTAAACAATGCATAGAAAATACCAGTGACTTACTTTTAATAAATTCTTTATAAGTATTCTTTTTGGTTAAATCTCTTGCATGAAACTCAACATTTTTAATGTTAAATTTTACAGCAGCTCTTTTAGACAAATCAACAGAGGTTGGTGAAAGCTCAATTCCAATGAATTTTTTTTCAGGATATTTATTTGCTAGAAATAAGATATTTCTTCCTCCTCCACTACCTAATTCAACAACATATTCGATATCTGTTGAATTTATCTTTTCTTCAATTAAGGAATATTTTTTATCAGAAATCTTTCTGCCTACACCAAACTCAAGCTTATGCCCAAAAAGATTCCATCTTCTCTTTTCTAATTCAGAAGTTGGTGAACCAAAAATATATTCGTCTAGGGTTGTAAAAGTATAATTATTTAGCTGATCAACTCGTCTTGTTTCATATAGTGAATAAACATACTCAGTATCTCTTTGAAGATTTTTTCCTCTGAAGTAGTTAATGCAAAATCTTAGAAAGTTCTTAATTTCGTTTTGTGCAAATTTATATAGGATATAGCTTTTGCTTGCATCTTTATTGTTTCTGAAATCAATCATTTTTGACATTTTCTTGGATGTTTTTTTAATTAAATTTTCCGAGCCATTATGCCACAAAATTCTAAGAAAATTAGATGTTGGATCTATGATAGTCTCTTAGAGTTAAATCAATAAATTCTAATTGATCTAATTTATTAAATGAACTATCAACATTAATTGTGTGCCTCACTCTTTTTAAGAAAGGAATTTCTAGTTTTTGATTTGGTAAGTTTTTTCCAAAATCCCATGGATGACAGTAAAAAATTATAATATCTTCATCTAACTTTGATATAAAATATTTTTGCATATTTATTGGAAAAAACCTAAACCATCCACCACCTGTTGGAATAAAATTAAGAGAAAATATATTTACATTACTTATTGCATAATCCCTAATAGAGCTATTTTCCATTGAATTATCTGCGTATCTATCATGAAATGAAGCCTTAATAGACATTGATGTATATTCATAACCATTCTCTAAAAGTGCATTCAATAAATATTCACTATTTGAAAAACAAGGAGATCTGTAGCCTATAATCTTTTTTCCAGAGACATCTTCAAGAATTTTAGTAGATTCAGATATGTCATACATAACTTCCGAAGCAGACATATTTTGTAGAAGTTTATGATCTAAACCATGGCTGGCTATTTCATGACCCTGCTCTATTACTTTACGAATCAATGCAGGATGTTCTTTAGCTACTGATGCTAGAAAAAAGAAAGTGCCATGAATTTTTCGTTTATTAAGAAAATCAAGAATGTCATCACAATAATTAAGAGTGGAAAAATTAAAAGCTTGATTAGGATTAAGATATGGTCTTATGTTATCTGCATGGTGCCATTCTTCGACATCAATAGTAAAAATCAATCTTTTCTTCATATTAGTTTTACTCTTTGCTTAAAACATAAAATCTCTTCTTTTGAAGGAAATTTTCTTAAATGTTCAGTATGAGGATTCTTTTTTAAGCTATTAATACTATTGTCTTCTAATTTTGTTATATATTCCTTAATTATAAAAGCTGATTGACATTTTGCATCTATACTAGTCTGAAAAAGAGATTGGTTAAAAGGTATTAGAGTTTCACTGATAAGGTTACCCTTATCAATATCTTCACCTAGCTCCTGAAGCGTAACTGTTATAGATCTTAGGTTATCATTTAATTGCCAAAATATAGGCATCATTCCAGCATACTCTGGAAGCTTTCCGCAATGTATATTCAATTTTTTACCTGTGAATTTTAGTTTTTCTACAGGAATTCTATTCGGTGCAGATAATGATAATAAGACATCTCCATCACCTATAAAATCTTCATAATCAGTAATGTCTTCTACTGAATCAATATCAATAATATCTATTGTAAATTTTCTTGAAAATTTATAAATTAAAGCTTTTATGACTAGTTTTATTAGGCCATAAAATCCATATAAGTCTTTTGCCCTTTTAAGCCCCCACCAAAAACTTTTTCCAAAATTGGGAAGATTCAAAACTTTACAATTTATATTAAGTTTTTGAAATTCATATAAAAAAGTGTCTATAAAAAAGGGGTCCCTTTGAGTAATTATAAGAACTTTAGTTCTAATTAAACTTGACATCTCTCCTCCTAAAATTTAATTCAAGAAAGCCAGCTAATTATAAAATATAAATGTATTCTTTTTTACATAAACAAGCAATACTCAAAGAAAAACATTTATTCATTAATGTTATTTTCCATATAAGTCTTTACTTTAAGTATTGCATTCTCACGAATATCCATATAAAAAAGAGCAAAGTCTAAGCCATGATAATTTCCTGATGAGCCACCAAAACCTTGAAATCTAGTTCCAGTTTGATCAGATGCGAATAAGATTCCATTTTTACATTGAGCTTGCACGTATTGCTTTATTGGAGCCTCTAAAGGTCCAAAAACTTCTCCTTTAGCAGCATCATCTCCTATTAAGTCTATTGCAAAATTACCTGATATATGTACGGCTCCCTTAGAATCTTTAAGATTAGATATAGGACCTTCATTTTTCCAAGTTATTGGATTTACACATATATTGTTTTTGAATCTTTGCATATCTTTGTTTATAAGCTTCACATTAATCGTATCCCAGTGAACTAAACACCCTAATTCTTTTGGACCATCACAAGTATAAATGTTATTCATTTTTTTCATCCAAGATTTAGAAATTTCGCCGCCAATAATATAAGCACCAATCATCCTGGAGTATAAATTTGTTCCATCAATTTCCTCAGCAAGCAACCTTATAGAATGATGAGTGCCTTGGCTGTGACTAGCAATAATAAATGGCCTTCCGTTGCTATAGTTTTGGATAAAGTATTCAAATGCTTTTTTTACATCTTGATATACAAATGAATGAATTTCCTGACGCACTTTATCAGTGTCGTAATAACTATATATTGACGCTTGACGATAATGAGGTGCATAGATACTGCAGCATCCGTTGAATACACTAGCTTGATTAGCCATCATCCATTGAGTGTTTTCTTTTGTTGAAGACTCTTTTTCTAGAGGATCAGTCCAATGATTTCCTTTTAAATAGCCTGTTGGATGAACAAAAAATACATCTACCTTCGAATTTAATTGATCAACTCCCCTCTCTCCAGCAGGAATTAAATCTGCTTCATCTGTCTTTAAAGGAAGAGATGCCCATGAACTTTCTTTAGAGTAATCAAGTTGTGGCGCAGCATCTTTTGGATTAAAGGTATGATCTGGACGACCTAGAAAATAATAATATGCTATTTCAAATGTAAAACCCTGATGACGCAGCTCTGTTATATATGAAAATATCCATGCAAAAATTCCAAAAAAAAGAAATGCTAAAACAAGAAAAAGTTTTTTCATTTTAAACTTCTTGCAAATTTTCTTACTTTTTGCATATGCTTTTCAAAATCACTTTTTTTCATATTTGGAAGAACTGAATAGAATCTTAAATATTTTGTCTTTAGCCCTCCTAGTTGAAATACAGACTTCTTTAGTCTCCTGTATGGAATATTATCGAAAAGAGAAAAATTAAAATAACTTACCATTGGTCCTCCATAAGTCATTGAAGCAATTCCAATTTTATTTTTCATTGCTCCAGCAACTGGATATCCATAATTCCCAAAAAACTTGTTATCAGGTAATAATGATTTGTAAGAAAAAAACCATGTTGGATGAAGA
>TARA_B100000963_G_scaffold362034_1_pt1 | contig 14704 bp, 15 predicted proteins | sample TARA_B100000963 | Tara Oceans TARA_B100000963 (sample SAMEA2622097) | marine metagenome | biome: marine biome (ENVO:00000447); feature: surface water layer (ENVO:00002042); material: "saline water (ENVO:00002010), including plankton (ENVO:xxxxxxxx)" | depth 5 m | reverse complement strand
GGTGGAGAGATCGCTTGTGGAGGTAACGCTATATCTGGTGAGGGGGCATTCATGGAAGCGACTGTGGTAACTGGCGTTGATAGAGATAATCCGTTGTTTTTTGATGAGTTGTTCGGCCCAGTACTATCCGTCACCAAATTTACGACAGACGAAGAGGCACTTGCTTTGGCAAATCATTCCGATTTCGGGCTATTAAACGGTATATGGACAAATAACCTCAGCCGAGCCCACAACTTGGCGCGCGAGCTTGAGTCTGGCATGGTTTCCATCAACGAATTCCCAATTACTTTCCCACAAACGGCCTTCACTGGCTGGAAACAATCAGGAATTGGTATTGAGCAAAGCAAGGACGCCCTGAGATTTTACACTAAGGTAAAGAATGTCAATGTCAAACTTTGAGGATTTAATATGGCAGTAACAGTCAATGATTTAGGTGATGGAATTACTTTGGTGACCATGGCAGGTAAGTCTGCCAATCAATCATTCTCAATGGAATTTTTGCCACAGATAGCAGATGGCATACTATCAAGCCTTTCAGATCCATCAGTTAAGGCAATCGTCATTACTGGTGAGGGTAAATTTTTCTCTGCAGGAGCAGACATCAATGCTTTTGCTGATGCCATCAAAAATGGCGATGCTCCAAAATTAATTAGAGATTTGACTGGTATTTTACACCCACTAATTGTGAAAATGAGACAATCACCAACTATTTGCGTTGCTGCGATAAACGGTGCCTGTGCCGGTGGCGGTTTGGGACTAGCTCTTGCCTGTGATGCTAGGATTGCATCCTCCGGTGCTAAAGTAGCAGCATCATATTCGGGAATGGGGTTATCGCCAGATGGGGGCACTACTTGGCTACTACCAAGATTGGTCGGCAATCAGGTTAGTAGAAAGTTCTTTTTTGAAAATAGTATATGGGATGCAGATCAATCTTTACAACACGGGGTAATTGATGAACTGGTGGAGGATTCAAAACTTATTGAAAGAGCAACTGAAGTAGCAAAACTTTGGAGTTCTTGGGGTCCACATACAAAAGAAGCAACAAAGCACTTACTCGATGTACAAACCAATCAAGATTTCGAGACACACTTGAAACATGAGAGAACCTTGATTGAAGCAGCCGGTACAACCGAGGCTTTCAAGGAGGGTGTTACTGCTTTTCTAGAAAAGCGAAGGCCAAAATTTGACTAAAATTCTGGCATTTCAGTTTCTTCAGCCTGACCAGTAGACCAATCATAGATTCCCATGCCGGTCTTTTTGCCAAGGCGCTTATTGGCGACTAATTTTTCAAGTAACGGATGTGGTGCATATGAATCATCACCAAAAGACTCTTGCAGATTTCTCAAAATATCTCTGCGGACATCTAAACCAACCAAATCCGTTAGTGCCAGAGGGCCCATTGGATGTTTGTACCCAAGCACCATGGCAGTATCGATATCCTTCGCACTTGCAACCCCATCAGCTAGCATCTTTATCGCTTCATTACCAAGGACAACACCTAATCTTGAGGTTGCAAATCCAGGAACGTCATTGACTAATATCGTAGTTTTATTCATCACTAAGCCCGCTTCTTCAGCCACGCTTACTGTTGCTTCACTAGTCTTGTCATGTTTAACCAATTCAAGCAATTTCATTATCGGTACAGGATTGAAAAAATGCATTCCAATCAATCTTTCTGGATACTTCATAACACTGGCTATTCTACCGATTGAAAGGCTAGATGTATTGGTTGCTAATATGGTTGTTTCACCGACATATTGCTCAACTTCAAGGAATATTTTTTGTTTTAGTTCTAGAATTTCTGGTACGGCTTCAATAATTAAATCACAACCTCTGACCGCGGCTTCTAGATTTGTTTCAGCACGCAGGTTTTTTGACCAGTCTTGCTTTTGCTGGGCCGTAGTCTTACCCCTTGCAATACCTTTGTCCCAAAATGCATCAATTCTTTGCATACCTTTTTCCAAACCCTCTGGAAAAGCATCGTATAGGATTGTATTCCACTCCGATTGTGCACATACTTGGGCAATTCCAGCCCCCATCGTGCCTGCTCCAATTATCGCTACCTTCCTAATGCCCATGTTCCACTCCAGTCAATGATGCTTCATGATGATTGCTTGTCAAAGAATTTTTTCTCTGCGCAATGATTACTCCACCAGTTATCAGCGCGAAAGCGAAAATAAGTGATAAACCAAGTTTTTCCTGAAGTAATAAATATCCACCGATTATTCCAAATGGGGGCACTAAATAGACATATAAAGCACTCATTGAGGCGCCAATTTTGACAATACCATCGGCAAACCAGACATATGCTATAACCGTAGAGAACAACGCTAAGAAAATAATTCCAATCCAACCATCGCCTGTGGGTAACACAACTCCTCGGGTTACCACCTCGATTGCGGTAATTGGGGTTATCATAATTAAGCCAGCAACAGAAGACCAGACTGTTAACTCAAGAGGGTTGAGTGGCTTTTTAGCGTCGTTTGCTGGTGTTGTCATGGCGCGTTTCATTAGAATTGTGTTGCATGCCCAAGAGAGCGCTGCCCCAGCAATCAGAATGTTACCAAGAACTCGGTCTGCTAGGGGGATATCGATATTTGGAGAATAGTAAAATAATATTCCCACCCCAGTCATGCCCATCAATAAACCGATCACCAAGTTCAAGTGCATTTTCTCGTTGAGAAATATGACGGCTAAAATTGCGGTGAATAGAGGATTAAACGTAATCATTAATGATGCATCACCGGCTGCGGTGTACTGCATTCCAAACATGAAGAAAGCCTGATATACACATGTTGAGAAGAACCCAATTAGAAATATTCTGGACCATTCTGACCTACTGGGAATCATCCATTTATTTGATACTTTCAAGAATAAGAGAAAGCTTACTGTGGCGATTACATATCTAAGCCATGAGGCCATAAATGGTAAGATGTCAGTGGCTACTACTCTGCCGGCGGGCCAACCAAGACCCCAAATTACCGCAACTAAGAATAATTTAACATGAACTAAGAGATTGTTCATTCAAACCGCTCCAAGCCAAGTTGGAGCATCCTTGATCGTGGGAGGCCTATCTCAGGGAGTCCTTTGGCTGGAGCATACATTTTCAATCCTTCAATTCTCGAGACATACAGTCCGTAACTGGCCATATCATCTAGTTTGTAAGGGGTTTCAAGTCCCATCTCTGTTAGAGCATCACAGGCTTTTTGACTGTATATAGGGTACAAATTAGTCGAGAAGTGCATCCACTCGGAGATTCTCTGAGTGTCAATGCCATCGATGGTCAATAGGTGTTGAAGTAGAGCGACATCAGGGTATGACACAGTTCGAATTATCATTTCAATTTCGTTAGTAACTTCTTCTGGGAACGCAAAGGGTTGCCTTTGCGACCAGTCTTCTGCGACTTTGATGTGCTCCATTGAGGCTTTGCTTTGGATGGTGAATAACGCCTTTGAGTAATCTTCATCATCAACGCTGTCTTCAACGAGTCCGGGCAGTACTGAGTAAAATGACTCACATTTGTCGACATCTACTCCATAAAGGGAAACAGGTATCATTTGATTCACCCTAATTATGCAGAGACGCCGATACCGGATTCTATTTGTCTTGTTGACATAGGTTTGTTAGCAATCCATTCTTGTTTGAACAACTCCTTAAGGTCAATCTCATCTTGGTCAGTTGGTAAATGGGTGGATAAGTATTCTTTCCAATCATCATCGCTTCCTTCGAAAGGTGCTCCGTCAACAGTGAATCTTTTTCCTTTGGCGGTACCAATACTTCTGTTGAAATTCTCATCAGGAACATACAATTTTGTGGCATCATCGGGTAGATAGCCGCAAAGCTTTCTCACTTCGCCGACAATCTCATCGTGGTAGTGGCCTCTTGATTCTTCATTTAGGGTTGCTTTATCGACTGCTATTCCTGCATCGAGTTTCTTGCGCTCATCCCAGCGGCCCTTAACTCCCCAAACATAAGCCCAGTGTGCAGATGATGAGGCATCGACACCAAATAGATCGTGTGCGGTGGAAACCCACTTGTTGATATACCTTTGAAGTAAGTCGAGTGGAACTACCCCGGCCTTTATGATTCTCCTCAGTCCGTTGAATCCGGTACCTAGGTGAAATGCTTCTTCCTTGAGCATTGGTCCCATAGATGCTGCTAGTGGTTTGAAAGCTGAGGTTGACAGCATTCCTAGTTGGAACTTCCCGTCCCTGTCCACGAACATGGTGTAGCAGAAGAAGTCTAACCAATGTGGCATTGGGATGTTGAATGCTCCGAGTAGTCTATCGCCATCTTGGGCATTTCTCTCGAGTAATTTTTGAGCCTCTCTACGTCCCTGCTGACCGAAGTAGGTCATTAGAAGGTAGGCCATTTGCCAACCATGGCGCTGTTCTTCCGCCATAATTCTTGCCGCGGAATATCGGTCGAAATCTGTTGGTGCTGATGCTAATAGGTGCCTTTGTTGTTCTACGGATGCAAATTCAGTGTCACCCTGTACCGTAATCATGGTTATTAGGGCATCACGCATGCTTTGGTGCGGAACTTGCAAGGATCGCTCCCACTTTGCCCTTCCTTGATAGTCACCAAACTCAATAACATCACCTGCTCTTTCCCAATCAAATAGTACAGATAGCTCAAAGTCCCCTAGCCACGATGGGTCAAAGCCAACTCTTTTTTGCCAATCTTCAAAGTTTGAAATCCATTCGTCCCAAGTATTCGGTAAATTATCCATAATATCATCGTGGCAAGGCTCTTCCTTATTGTCTTTGCGAACATGTTCGTATCACGACAAAATTTCATCGTAGTATTTGTCAATAACCTTGCTTTCGATTGAGTGTAGCATGACTGATAGGGTTGATTTGGAAATTCCTAATTCACTTGATAATTCAGTTAAGGTAATTTCTCGTGGTGCGCTCCAATAACCTCTGCGGAACGCTAATTCAAAGACTTCACGTTGTCTTTTTGTCAAAAGTTTCTCGTCGCTTGAACGAGTAGATTTGAGTATCATCTGTAGATTTTCTAACTGGATTTCATTCACCAATTGCTTTGCTTGTTCAGATGAGCATTGAATGGTCCAGTCGGCCCATCCATCAATCACATCAAAAGGTGTTCTGGGAACTACACCAACGGTTCTCAGAGGTCTGATGAAACCACCACCACCGCTAGCGATAGTCACACTCGCTTTATCGCCACCAAGAAAATTAACAGTCTCAATACCGCCCAGGTTATCCAAATCGGCAAGTAACTCGTGTTCTGCAGCAATTTGTGCAGTGCCTCTACCTTTTCCCAGTGGCATAGTTTCGATTATCTGCAAGACCAAGTTAGGGTGATTTCTGGTCACTTCGCCAGCCCAATGACCCTCAGGTAGACGAACTTCAATTCTTACTATTTGGGACATGTAATCACAAACTGTGGGTACGGTTATGGCTGGTAAGTTGCCTACTCTCAACATCGATCATTTCAGCAAAGGTCGCTATTGTCCCATCATTATTTATCTGCACACCAGGCAAGTAACCATCACAAACCCCAGATGCAACAAAGATTGCATCATCCGATTGGCATAAATCCTTAGCGTCCCACAATCGTGTCAAATCGTCATCAATCATGCTTTTTGCTCGGGCTTCTTCTTCCTCGGAACGAAACAGCAATCTTCCTTCAAATACACCGCCAATCCCTCGAATTGCAGTTGCTGTAATGACGCCTTCAGGTGCCGCACCGATTCCTAGTAACATGTCATGCTCACCTTCAGGTCTTGCAGCCCACAGTGCAGCAGATATATCCCCATCACTGAGCAGGTGTAATTGAGCCCCTAGATCTCTTACTTGTTTGAATAAATCATGATGTCTTGGTCTATCAAGTGCTATTATTCGAACTTCTTCAATCGGTTTGTCAAGCACAGAGGCCACTTGTTCAATGTTGTATGATACCCCGGCATCCAAACTTACATGCCCTTCCATTTCCGGACCCGCAGCAATTTTGTCCATGTAGCAATCAGGTGCGTGCAGTAGTTTTCCCCTTGGTGCTGCAGCAAGAACCGCAATCGAATTTGGTAAGTTATCAGCACAATTATTCGTACATTCTAACGGGTCAACCGCAATATCTATGGCAGCAACATTAGGATTGCCTATTTCACATCCCAATTGCTCACCGATATACAACATTGGTGCTTCGTCTCGTTCTCCTTCACCAATTGCAACCCGCCCATCAAATGGCACACTGTCAAAAGTCAATCGCATAGCCTCCACAGCAGCAGCATCAGCAGCCATCTTGTCGCCTTTACCACGCCATTTTGCGCTGGCGATGGCAGCCAAGTCAACCGCATCGAGGAAGTGATTTGCTAACTCTGAAACCGTGCCCATAATACAACTGGGTAGATGCTAATCAATGAACAATGCGGTGTTGATTCATTAATCAGATTTGTATTTTTTAATGATTCTTACCTCACAAATCTCACTGTATGGGTATTGTCCATCAGTATTTTTTTCATGCGATTTAACCATGTCAAGGGCGCACAATAATCCGGCACAAACCCCAGTGATTGCCTCCATTTCAATGCCGGTTTTGTAGTGGGCGGCAACGCTCACAGTACAACGTAATGAGGTTTCTGAAAGCTCCCAGTCAACTTTGCAGCCTTCTAACGGGATTGGATGGCAATGAGGAATTATTCGTGGCGTTTCTTTAACAGCTTGGATTGCTGCGATGGTAGATGCTTCGATAACGTCGCCCTTTTTCACCTGATTAGCAGCGATAGCCTCGATCGAGTTTTTAGTTAGCTTTAGTAATCCTGTGGCGATTGCACTCCGGTGCACAATTTCTTTTTGAGTAATATCAACCACGCCTTCAATTTCTTTTTTCATAATATCAACCTAACCCTGCTTTCCACATCTCGCCCGTTTCAGACACTTCCTTCTTCCAAATTGGTGCCTGTGACTTTAATTCATCGATCAACCACTCACATGCTAAGAATGCTGCTTTGCGGTGAGGGCTTGCAACATGTATGGAAACGATATTTTCCCCAGCCTCAACCCGTCCTGTGCGATGTGACATGGCAATTTTTTTCACGCTAAATTTGTCGATTGCTTCACTGGCTAGGTTGTGTAAAACCTCGGCTAATTTTTCCTGCCATGCGTCGAATTCTAATCGATAAATTTGCACCCCGTTGTCGATTCCTCTAGTTATTCCAAGAAATGAAACCACAGCTCCACATCCTGTCAAATCCAGTGATTCTAAAAGCGACTGGTGGTCCAAATTTTCTGGAGACTCTCGAATGACAATGTCTCCGTCCATGCCAGTGCGAGGTAAACGCATAATTCAAACCTCACGCCCCATTGCAGTATACATGGCGGAGGCTGGTCCAATCAAAATCATGGGGGCAGGGCTGTCGGGTCTTGCTGCTGCGACTATATTGGCTAAAGCAGGTAGAGAAGTCCATGTTCATGACATTAGAGATAATTCTGGTGCCAGGTTTGATGGCGACTTTCAAGCCTTGGAAAATTGGAGTATGGATAAAGATTTTTTTGACCAAATGAAAAGCTGGGGTTTCGACACAAACGGATTTAAAGCAACTGAATTTAAGGTAGTAGACCTAATCCACCCCGATGATAAAATAACCCAAGCTAAGAGTCCAAATATTGCCTATCGAATTGTCGAAAGAGGTACTTCAGAACACACGATTGACCAAGGAATAAAGCGCGAGGCACTAGCCGCCGGAGTAAAAATTCACTACAAATCAAGAGTAAAGGAAACGGACTGCCATATTATTGCCTGTGGTCCAAAGGGTACATCTGCGGTTGCTTATGGCGAAATCTTTCACACCGATCATCCAAACCACATCGCATTTCAGTTGAATGATAAACTTGCTCCGGGAGCATACTCTTACCTAATAATTATTGACGGTGTAGGGTTAATCTGTACCTGTCTTTGGCGTAAGCAAAAGAAGAGTGACAGGTTTCTCAACGAAACCATTGCTTGGTATGACAAGCACTATCCAACATTGAACCGAAAACCAATCAAACGAGTTGGCGGGAAAGGTGATTTTACTATCAACAAAAACTACTTTCAAGATGGTCGGTATTATGTTGGAGAATCAGGCGGATTGCAAGATTTCATGTGGGGTTTCGGAATGAGAATGGCAGTCTGGTCTGGTGTTTTAGCAGCTAAAGACATCTTGGGAGAATTGGACTATGAAACCGAAGTTAGAAGGCAGTTATTGCCATACGTTAAGACTAGTGTTGCCAATCGCTGGCTGATGAATCGTGTGGGCGATAGATCATTCAAGATGATGTGTAATCGCTGGATGAAAGACCAAAATAAGCGTGGTGATGGCATTGTGTGGATCGGAAAACTGTTCCGACCAAATTTATGGAAGAGTTTGATTTACCAAATAGTCAACCCGTTTATGCTAAAGAAAGACCCCAAATCTATGGGTCGAGGTGTACGTCGCATGCCGTTTAGAAAGGCTATGAAAAGGGACGAATGGGAACCATCAAGTGAGGCAATCGCGGTCAAGAAACAATGGGATGGGATTAGAAAAGGCGGGGGAAAAACCTCCTTTGCTGAAGACTCTGACCAGATTTCGGTTCCCAAAAGTTGAATGCGATTTATTCATAATGCTAGTCCATCTCGGTTGACACATGAGCGACCTGTACGGATTAAAACTCGAGCCTATGCCAAATAAGTTGGTAAATTATGGAGTTACTGAAAATGGAATTGCTGTGATTGAACTCACTTCAGATTCAGCTGGTAAACCAATAGACGGTCATAATGACCGCTCTCCAAATACCTACACACATGAGATGATGAGAGATATCGATGAAGCGATAGTTAGAGCGCGTTTCAATGATGATGTGACTTGCATAGTACTAACTGGTAACGGGGCATCTTTCTTCTCTGCGGGGGCATCAATCCAAATGTTGAACTCTGTGTCTCCAGGGTTCAAGTATAACTTCTGTTTGCACGCTAACGAAACTCTTTCAAGATTGGAGCAAACATCCAAGCTAGTTGTGTGTGCAATAAACGGACACGCAGTAGGTGGAGGACTTGAAATCGCTATGGCTGCTGATATCAGAATCGCAAGAAAGAATTCCGGTAAGGTGGGTCTTCCAGAAATCAACCTTGGTGTTTTAGCCGGAACGGGCGGTACAGCACGTTTAACCAGATTAATCGGCAAAGCAAAAGCCTTGGAAATGATGGTTACTGGAGAACTGATGTCGTTCGAAGATGCTCACGCAGCGAATTTAATCAATCATATATGGGAAGGTTCTCCAGAAGACTTCCGAAGAGACATTCTTGATTGGTGTTCTCAATTCACCCTGCCGAACAAAGCGGTCAAGGCGGTTGGTAACATCAAGCGTTCATGTCAAACTGGGCCGGAAATTCCGTTCGAATATCACTTGGCTCTTGAGCGCGAATTACAAGCAGCACTGTTTAACAGCACCGACGCAAAAGAGGGCATTGCAGCATATGTGGAGAAGCGGGTAGCTAACTTTACCGGCAACTGAGATTGGGGTGATTTCGGCTGACGAAGTATAATGTTCCCGCTGATGTACCGGATGAGTTGATTCCAACTTTTATCCAAAACATGGATGCAGCGACCGCTGGTACAGGGAATATGAATTTGTTTGCCTGTGATCAAAAAATTGAACACTTGAATGATGATTTTTACGATGGAGGTAATGAAATTCCACTGTCGTCAAACGACCCAGTTCACCTATTTGAAATTGGCAATCGTTGTCATCAGGCCGGTACAATTGGAGTACTAGCAGGACAATTAGGATTAATTTCGCATTATGCTCGAGACTATCCAGATATTCCTTACTTGGTAAAAATGAATTCTAAATCACACATGGTAAAAACCTCTCAGAGAGATCCAGTCTCTCAATCACTGTGGGATATGGATGATGTTATGGCTCTGTCTCACAATGGAATAAATGTAGTTGGAATCGGTTATACAATTTACATTGGAAGTGAATATGAGCATGAGATGATGTCAGAAGCTGCTCAGTTAATTCGTCAAGCACACGAGTTGGGGATGATCTCTGTCGTTTGGATGTATCCTAGAGGTAAAGCGGTCACCAATGAAAAAGACCCACAGTTAATCTCAGGGGCAGCTGGTGTTGCTAATTGTATTGGAGCCGATTTTGCTAAAGTGAATTACCCCAGCGAATATCCGGGAATGACAAGGGCAGAATCCTTGGCTATTGCCTCACAGGCTGCGGGTCGTACCGGCATAATATGTTCTGGAGGCGGTACCTTGCCACCGGAAGAATTCCTTACCAGACTTTGGCAACAAATGAACACAGGAAAATGTCGCGGTGCTGCCACGGGACGTAACATTCATCAAAAAGACACTGAAAGTGCGGTGAAAATGACAGCCGCTTGTCATGCGATTATTTGTCAAGGTGCATCGGTAGAAGAAGCGCTTAAAATCTACCAGTCATAATTAGTAGGTGGGAACATGGGTGTTATTCATCCAGATATCACAAAAGCAGAAACACTGCCAGCGCGATATTACACGAATAAAGATGAGTACTCAAACTTGCTACAGAAATTTTCTTCCTCTTGGAACTTCATCGGTCTAGAATCAATGCTAAACGACAAAAATATCATTCCAGTTAGGATTGGAGATATTCCGATGATTCTAACAAAATCAGGCTCTGAATCTCAGTGCATTTCAAACGTTTGCACCCATAGAGGAATGATTCTTTGTGATGATGACCAATCCTCTTCGTCAATTAACTGCCCGTATCATGGCCGAAGCTTTACATTATCAGGTAAAATGAAGCACATGCCCGAATTCAGTCAGGTAGAAAACTTCCCATCACTTTCAGACGATTTACCAAGTGCGAAGGTAGTTAACTGGCATGGAATGCTATTTGCTAGTCTCGACTCTGATAATAGTTTTGAGCAATACATCAGCGCAGTAGAAGAGCGAATGAATTTTTTTGATTTCACCAAACTGGCAAGAAATGAAGAATTAGACAGACTCCACGATGTGTCAGCTAATTGGATGTTGTATGTTGATAATTATCTTGAGGGCTTTCATATACCGTTTGTCCACAAAGGATTGAATTCAGTGATTGATTATTCTAGTTATCAAACCGAGTTGTTTGATAAGGCAGTATTACAGGTTGGTGAAGGACGGAAAGGCGAGGTTTGTTTTGATATCCCAAAAGGACATCAAGATTATGGCAGAAATATTGCAGCATATTATTGGTGGCTGTTCCCAAATCTTATGTTGAATTTTTACCCCTGGGGGATATCTCTTAATGTTGTATTGCCTCAAGACGTGTCACAAACCAAAGTAGCATATTATGGCCTAGTTTCTGATTCCAGTAATTTTGGCATTGGGGCAGGAGGTAGCCTAGATGTAGTGGAATTGGAGGATCAGTGGATTGTCGAGGCATGTAATGTTGGGATGGGATCAAGTTTGTACGAGCGTGGACGTTACTCACCAACCATGGAAAAAGGAGTTCACCATTTCCACAGATTACTGACTGAGTAATTTCAGTACTTGTCTTCAGGTGGAGAACCAGTTGTAACATTGCCTTCTTGGTCAATGATAATAGGTGTGCCTTCTTCCCAACCTGGGCAGTTGCTAGAGACCCATGTGCGGGTTGCCCATTCACATATGTCGTATCCACCTGATAAAATTCCAGATCTCTTGATGTAACCGACTTTAACGATGTCTTTGTCTTTTGATAATACATTTCCTAACTGTTGGCTCGTTGTGCCATGACGCATAGTGCTATTGATGTGTTCCAGAATTTCCGCAGTGTTACGGGGTCGTTCGCCTAAAAATTTCTTAATTTTCTCTCTAATTCTGGTAGTTTTCATCTTTATTCACTCTCCTGTCACGCAGCGTATATCTCTCAAATAAATGCCACTAATTCACAGGACAGCGGTTGCTGATATAATAGTTCCTCCAGATTCAATAGTTTGTTACATTTAGGTACTAAATTAAGTGTAAAAAAGGAACCAATTATGATGGGGTGTAAGTAAAAACCAACATTTCCAGTGGAAATGTGTAACTAAATGTAACTAGTTAGTATATTTTGGATTAAAATTATAAGACAAATAGTGCTAGGCCATTTAGAGGTGACAATTTTGTCCACAAAGAGACTTAGAAGTCGTTCTCAAAGGCGAATACTAACTTGGTTACTAGACTATAGTGGTTCACTGACCGATATTTCTAACGCATTGAAAATCCGGACCTCACACACGTCACTCGCGTTGAGCGAACTAAGGAAAAATGACTTTGTTCATCGCGATGATTCCCATGGAATCCGTGGTGCAGTACACAGCATCACTGCCCATGGTAGAGACAGATTAGAACAAGACCGTCTTAGTTTATACAGAAAATACTCCACTAACCTTGATTCTGATTACGATGGTATCGTGTTAGAATCTAAAGATACAGAATTATTATTATGTTACCATAAAAATGCTCCAATTTCATTACTTACATTACCTTATGACCCCTATATGGACCAACTTGGATCGTCCGCAAATTCCAGTGGAACAAAAGGGGTGATTTGGGCTTCAGTGGTTCCAAATTCACTACAATGGTATTCGGCTAAAGATCTGCAACAAATAACCCCGCCAAACGAACTTTCTCGTGGTACTCTCGATGCTTGGTTGGAAAAAAGAGAATCCTTCGCACTATTACGAGCCAAATTATTCAAACCAACAAATCAATGGAATGTCCCTCCAGGAACTAAATTTAACTCCCCTTTAGCTAGTGATGATGGGCAGTTACCATATGAATTGTGTCATGGATCACATATCATTGGTAATATCGTCGAAACTAATCAAGCAGTTTCTTGGGGCGCTAGATTACATGCTCACTTGACATCTGATATAGACAGCAATTTACTCATTAACTCGTTTTCGGATAATGCTTGCGTGCTTCGGAAAAATGTCATTAAGCCGGATGTTAGTGCTATGCCGATAGATAGTCTCTATGATTGGCTCAAACTACGTCACAAGAGGCTTTCGAGTGAGAAATTACTTAGCAAATTCGAAGAAATGAAAACCATTATTCAGAGTCAATCCATAAATGGTCTCAGCCTTACACTACAAAAAGATATATCGCAAGATTTTGGTTTTTGTGAATGGATTGATGAGATACCGCAAAACCTCGAGATTTCAAACTTATCAGTCGATGGATTGAAGTCAATAATTTTACATCTAAGAGAGAATTTAGACTATCCTTACGTTATCGAGTGGGGTTTTGATACTGAAACTAATCTAGAGTTTCTCAATTACCTAGTTAGAGATAGTAACTGTAGGTTATTGGTAACAAGAATTGGACAAGCATTCCAATTAAATTCCTCGTTAGGGAGATTGGTCTCATTACCAAAACTTGCCATGGCTAGATTAATTTTAGCTAATCAACAGTCAATAGATATTGAGCTTTCACACCAATCCAACAATACTGTGGAGGTTGCACACAGCGTAATTCCTAGAGATGGTAGAGAGTTATTGCAGTCTTACCAAAATCATACTTGGAATTTGAGTTTAATGTCCGGGAAATGTGAAGATTTTCAACACAGAGATCAATTATGGCAAGCATTACACAAATATCCTACCGGCGATGAGAAATGGGCAAATCAAATTGAAACCTCTAACGCGCTGGCCGCTTGGATTGCAACACCTCCAGAAAATCGTTCAAGTAGGTGGATAAGAATTTCAGAAAAACTTGAAGGCAAATGGTCAGATTTAATGGCTGTTGATGAAATTTCGCTGGATTTACTCGTGACTAGTATTGCTTATGCCAGTGATGAATGGCGTCTGAAAGCAATTAGAACGATATCTAATCACTTCCTGTCAGATAATCAAATGGTTGTTGAAACCATGAATTCCGTAATGAATTCCACTAATTCAATCACTATTGCAACTGCAATATTGTTGATTTGTGACAAACTACCTATGGAGTTCTCAGAAATAATTGATAATGCTATTGATGAGTGGCTAGATTCGCCACTGTTTACTGCTGAGGTGCTTGAGGCTTTATTTAGGCGAGAGGGAGAAGATAACTTCGACCGTTTCAATGCATACTCAAGGGTACTATTAGCATCTAAAATACATCCAAAGAACTCAATACTATACAACTGGGGCAGGTATGTATCTGCACTGCAAAACCTTGAGGTAATATCAAATGAATTAATGAGGAGATTCATGAATCTATTACCCTACCAATGGTGGTGTGGTAATTCATCAAACTGGCTAATTAGTCAGCTTTCTAGCTCCTCCGGCCGTAGGTGGTTATCCAACCAAACAATTCCATGGCCAGGTTTGATTTTCAGACTTAATGGAGAATTATGGGGTCCACCCGGATTGCGTGCGAGGTTTCTGAGAAAAATCCCTGATAGTACTGACTTGCTATACATAACAATGATGCAGGACTCAGTGGCAAAGAACTCGCTGATGGATGTTTTTGAGCTAGTTTCCAAATCGGAAGATAATAATTACCGGGTTACACCTAGAACCCATCCCAAATTAGTCTATTTGCTACAAGACATCAAATATTGGCCTGATTTTTCAATCGATGTAATCGAAGAAGGAGACCCAACCATTGGCGCTTTGATATATGGTATCTCATATCATAAGAATACTCTCTAAAACGATGGTTTCATGTATGTAATCTCACTGAGATATTTGCCGCACTAGCAACATCGGGCAGAGCTACTGTGAAATTGCAATG
>TARA_B100000963_G_scaffold220781_1_pt1 | contig 14719 bp, 15 predicted proteins | sample TARA_B100000963 | Tara Oceans TARA_B100000963 (sample SAMEA2622097) | marine metagenome | biome: marine biome (ENVO:00000447); feature: surface water layer (ENVO:00002042); material: "saline water (ENVO:00002010), including plankton (ENVO:xxxxxxxx)" | depth 5 m | reverse complement strand
ACTGAAAAACTAAGTGGTAACCATCCACCTAATATTCCTAAACTTACCACAAAACCACCAAACACTTTTAACATTGTATGACCAGCCATCATATTTGCAAACAAACGAACTGATAAACTCACAGGTCTACTTAAATAAGAAATTATTTCAATGACAGTAATTAAAGGCAAAAGTACTGCAGGAACACCGCTAGGTACAAAAATACTTAAATACTTAAATCCATGTTTGATAAAACCAATGATTGTTACAGCTATAAAAATGAATATAGCCATTATTAAGGTTACAATTATATGACTTGTAACTGTAAATGAGTACGGTAGCATCCCGACCATGTTACAAAATAAAACAAACATAAATAAACTAAATATAAATGGAAAATAAGGCTTAGCTTTTGAGCCAGCAGTGTCACTAATCATTTTCGCCACAAAAGTGTAAAACATTTCAGTAATCAACTGAACTTTATCTGGGATAATTTTTTTCTCTTTTGAACCTAAGAATAAAAATAAAATAATTATTGATGCGCTAATTACCATAAACATACTTGCATTAGTGAATGATAAATCAATACCTGCAATTTTAATTTCAGGTCCAATTCTATGGACTGTAAATTGTTGCATTGGATTGTTTGCCATATAAACTCTCTAGTCTTCCTTCTGCATTTTGTTAGCAACTCGAATTACATTTAGCATTCCTGCTACTGCTCCCAAAAAAAAGAAAATAATAATTAACCAAGGTTTAGTATCAAACCAGCTATCTAAAATAAACCCAATTATTGTCCCTACTGCTACTGCCGCAACCAGTTCTGTGCCTAATTTAAAGGCATTACCCATAAATGATCCTCTTTTTTTATCGTCCGTGTCTAATTGTTCTTTTATTTTAGATTTTGCAATTTTTAGGCGAGTTTTAAAATCTTCAGGTATTGTCATTGTATAGCTAATCTAAGCAACCAATTCTTCAGCTCTTTGTAAATCTACGGAAACAAGTTGGCTTACTCCTTGCTCAGCCATTGTTACACCATAAAGTCTGTCCATTCTAGACATAGTTAAAGCGTGATGTGTGATGATAATAAATTTAGTATTTGTAATTTTTGTTAGATCATCTAGTAATCCACAAAATCTTGTAACATTCGCATCATCTAAAGGCGCATCAACCTCGTCTAAAACACAAATTGGAGAAGGATTAACTAAAAAAACTGCAAAGATAAGCGATAGGGCGGTAAGAGCTTGTTCACCACCTGAAAGTAATGTTATTGACTGAAGTCTTTTACCTGGCGGGGAAACAAACATCTCCAAACCAGCTTCAAGGGGATCTTCCGAGTCTACCAATTCAATCTTAGCAGTACCACCATTGAATAATTTTGTATAAACTTCATTAAACTTTCTATTAACTTTTGTATACGCCTCAAGTAATCTTTCTCTTCCTTTTTGGTTAAGCTCATCAATACTAGTTTTTAATTTCACTATTGCAGAGTATAGATCAGCTCTATCGTCTTCCATTTTTTTTATTTCAGCTTCATACTTTTTTGTTTCTTCATCAGCCCTCAAATTGACTGAGCCAAGTGACTCTCTCTGTTTTTTGGATTTTTCTATTTTTTCAGTTTGTTCCTCAATGCTTGGTAAATTTTCAATATCTAATTCATTTAAATCTGATTGGGGTAAAATTGAAGACTCACTTTCTATATTAAGCTCACTTTTAACTGAGTATAATAAATCTTTCTTTCTATTTTCGATACCCTCAATAGTTGCTTCATTTCTTGCTTTATTCTCCTTTAATTCAGAAAGTTTTGATTGAATCTCCTTCAAATTTTCATTAATCAAATTATATTGTTTTTCCGCTGCAATTAACTCTTCTTCTATCTCAGAGTTTCTGTTTTTTATGTTTTCAAGGTTTTGTAAATTTTGACCTTTAGAAGTTGCAATTCTTTCGGGATTTTTTTGATTCTCGATAATCTCTGATTTGATTTTACTTTTTCTATCATTTAATTCTGAAATCATTTTTTCCGAGTTAGTTTTTAGATTTCGCCAATTTTCTAACTCAATGTCAATATTTTTAATTCTCTCCTTCCTTTTAATCGAGTCACTTTCTATTGATTTATTTTTTCCGTATTTTTCAGCATATTTTTCTTGTGATAGAGTAATTTTTTTTACAAGCTGTTTAAGTTCTTTAAAAATTTCTTTAGAAAGTTTTTTATCATTATCTATATCTTGCTCAATCTGATTTAAAATTGCTTCTAGTTTATCTAACAACTTTTCAAGCTCTTTTTTGGAAAGTTGAAGCTCTTTAGACGAACTTGTTTCAACATCTAAAAGTTTGTTTTCTGTTTTTAAGAGCTCTTCTTTTTCTTTTGATATTCTTTTTTCATTAAGGTCAGCATCTAAAGAAATACTTTTTTCTCTCTCAAGATCAGAATTTACAGTTTTCATAGATTTATCAAGCTTTTCTTGTAAAGATTTTACTCTTGATTCTTCAGCCTCAAGATTTGTTATTTCTAAATTAAGTTTTTGAAGTGAGGCAGCACTTTCCATTTTCTTGTCTCTTAGAGGGGATAGTTTTTTATTTTCTTCCTCAAGCAAAGTGTTGTTGTGGTTATAGTCAATATTAACCGCACTTATCTCATCATCAAGCTCATTTAACTTTTCTAGTATAAGTTTTTTATCTTTTTCAATTTCTGTTATCTTTAAAAAATATAAACCTGCTTCGATTTTTTTTATTTGATTAGATATTTCTTTATATCGAGTCGCTTCTTCAGCTTGCTTTTTTAAATTATCAAGTTGTTTTTGTTGTTGTTTCTTTAATTCATCTGCTTTTTTTAGATTATTTTCAGCAGCATTTAATCTTGTCTCTGCTTCTTGTCTTCTAGCGTGGATGCCCGAAATACCCGCTGCTTCTTCAAGAATAGATTTTCTCTCAATCGGTTTTGCAGTTACTAATTGACCAATCCTTCCTTGACTTATCAAAGAAGGGGAATGGGCCCCAGTCGATAAATCAGCAAAAAAAGTTTGAACATCTCTAGCTCTAACTTCTTTATCATTTATAAAATACTTGGACCCTTTTTCTTTTTCAATTTTTCGTTTTATTGATATTTCATCAAAGTCTTTATATTGTGCAGGACCACTTTTTTCCTGATTATCTAATAATAAAGATACTTCAGAAATATTTTTTGAAGAACGATTTGAAGTACCAGAAAAAATTACATCTTCCATTCCAGTTCCTCTCATGCTTTTTGCAGAATTTTCACCCATACACCATCTAAGAGCCTCAACAATATTCGACTTTCCACATCCATTAGGCCCAACAATTCCAGTAAGACCTTTTTCAATTAGTATGGTAGTTTTTTCTGAAAAAGATTTGAAACCGGTTATTTCTAAATTTTTAAATTTCATCTAAAATTATAATTTTTTATCTAAAGCTCTCTTAAATTCTTTATAATTTGTTTTTCCTGAATATTTTTTTTCATTTATAAAAATTGTAGGTGTAGATTCGATTTTATATTTTTTTTGAGCTTCAATTCTTTGATTTAATATATCATCCTGAGTCTTATCGTTCTTCAAACATTTTTCCATTTTTTCATTACTTAAATTAATTTCTGAGCCAATTTTTTTAATTGAGTCATTAATCTTATTTATATCAGATCCCACCGCCCAAACTTTCTGTTTTTTGTAGATTTTTTTCAATAATTCAAATCTTTTATTATTATCAACATGACATCTTATGATTATTTCAGCATTTAGAGCAGCTAAGTCCAATGGAAAAGCATGATGCTCGAACCTTACTAGGCCTTTATCTATAAAATCTTTTTTTAAGTTTTCGAATACCAAATCATGAAAACTTGCGCAATGGGGACAAGTCAGAGAAGAAAAAACTTTTACCGTAATTTTAGCATCAGTTTCACCAATGCTCAAAACTTTACTATTTGCGTGATTCGTAATCACTATAAAAACTAAAAAAATTAATTTATAAAAGATTCTACTCATTTTTATCATTATAAGCTTTTAAAAAATTGTTTAGAGAGTTTTTTAATTGTTCATTATCTACTTTGTTCATCTTATCTTTAATCTTATTTAAATTTTTAATTTTTGGGAAACCTTTATGATTAACCTTCATTTTGTCTTGGACTATCTTTAATTGTATATTATCAATACAATTATAACCAAAAAAAGAATTTATCTTATCTAGAATTTCACTTTTTTTATATTCAATTTCTACTTCTTTTCCATGAATTACATTAAGGATTAAAGTCCCATTTTTCATTTCTTTTCCCATCTTAACCGAGAGTGGATAAGACGAGTCTGAAATTTCTTTACTAACCATTCTAGTCCAGTTATCAACTATATTTGAATAGTTGTAACCTCCTTTTTTTAGATGTTTTTTTAAAGTTTTAGGAATTGAACTTGAAAAAGGCCTTAGGCCTTGTATGAAAGTCTGAGTTTTATTATTATTTTTTTTATGCATATTAAATCAACTTTACCAAAAAAAATTTTAGCATGGTATGATAATAGCAAAAGAACATTACCTTGGCGTGTTGGCAAAAAGTCACCAAAAAAGCTATATTACAGACTATTAAGTGAATTCATGTTGCAACAGACACAAGTAAAAACAGTAATTCCTTACTTTAATGATTTTACAAAGAAATTTAAAACATTAAAAGCTTTGTCGAAAAGTAATGAGAAAGAAATTTTAAAAATGTGGGAAGGTCTTGGTTACTATAGAAGAGCTAGAAATCTTTTATCCTGTTCAAAAATTCTTGTTAAAAATTATAATTCTAAGCTTCCAAGGACCATTGAACAGATAAAAAAACTTCCAGGTATTGGCGATTATACTGGAAATGCATTATTAGGTTTAGTTTATGATAAGCCAACAATAGCTATAGATGGAAATGTAAAAAGGTTTTTTTCAAGAATAATTAATAAAGAAGAGAAAAAAATAAATTTTAATAAATTTATAGACAAAAATAAAAAACATCTTTTTAGTAGTTATCGAAATGCAGATTTCGTTGAGGCTTTAATGGAATTCGGGGCATTAGTGTGTAAACCAAAAAACCCAAATTGTCTTACGTGCTGTTTGAATAAATCTTGTAAGTATTTTAAATCTAGTAAAAAAATCAAAAATATTAAAACTAAAATGATTAAAAATAAAAATTATGACATCTACTGTTATGTAAATAAAAAAAAACAGATAGCTTTGACCAAAGATAACCATATAAGCTTTTTAAAAAATTTCAATTTACCCACAATTACAGAGACAAGTGAAACACCAAACAATCATAATTGGAAATTTCTTACAAATTATAAAAATTCAATCTCAAATCAGAAACTCAATATTAATTTATATTATAAATTTTCTGACAAAATACCACCATCGCATAATTGGTACTCTTTGGAAGAAAATAAAGAATTCATACCAAGTTTTACAAAAAAAATATTTAGACAAGTTTCGACTTTATTTTAATGAAAAAAAAATTGGCAATTATTGGCGCAGGTATAGCAGGTTTGACACTCGCGAATTTTATTAAAAAAAATTCTGACCATGAGTTTATGGTATACGAAAAGCAAGAAAGCCTTTCTCTCGATGAGGGGTATGGAATTCAATTATCAGTTAATAGTATTAAAATTCTAAATGAGATCGGGTTTAATAAAATTAATAAAGAAAAAATTTTTCATCCAAATGGAATTGATATTTATAATATTCAAAATAAAAAAATTTGCGATTTAGACCTTACAGAGTTTAACACCTCAGAAATTAACTATACTACTTTACAAAGATCTACTTTGATTGAATTTTTAAAAGACGATATCTACACTCAGCATTTAAGGTTTGGCAAAAAGATTAAAGAAGTTTCTGAATTAAAAGGAAAAATACTAATTAAATTTGATGATAATACTAATGATTTAGTCGACATAGTTGTTGGTGCGGATGGAATTTTTTCTAATACTAGATCTTTTTTTGAAAAGAAAAAAATTGAACCAAAATTTAAAAAAGCTGTAGCAATAAGAACAATTTTAAAATCAAAATCTGAACTTAATATAGACGAGCAAAGAATTAGTCTTATGATGGGTAAAAATTGCCATATAGTCATTTATCCAATTAATAAAAATAAACAACTTAATCTTGTTTGTATTATAAGAGATAAGAAATATGATCCTGATAAAATTAAATTATTAATTGAAAAAGTTAATATCCAAAACCCTTATTTTGAAAAAGTCTTCAAAGATGATTTAAAATCTTGGCCACTTTACTTCACTCCTCAGATACTTCCATCAACAAACAATAAAGTTTTTTATATTGGAGACGCGTTTAATGGTTTCTTACCTACCTTGGCCCAAGGCGCTGGCCAATCTATAGAAAGTGCGTTTGAACTATTTAGCTTAATTAAAGAGGATAAACCTGATATTCATAGAGTTTATTTTCAAGAGAGGTTAAAAAGAGCAAAAATAGTAAGAAAAAGATCAAATATAAATTTTTATGCTTTCCATTTCTCTAGTGTAGTTATGCAAGCAATAAGAAACTTTTTTATGAAATTTTTAATTAGACGAAAAAGATTTATTAATTCTTATCTAGGCACAGTTTATAAAAGCTAAATTTGCCTTTCTGAAATAAACTTTTGTCTTAAACTATCAATTAATACGTCCGATCCATTTAAATTATAATACCAGTAAGTCCACCCATTATAACTTTCAGCACCCATTATCTTTGCAGCTATTTTATGAATGGATCCTTCGGTATCTTTATATTTTATACTTCCATCAGCCATTATTTTTGCATTAATTTTTTTCTTTGGATCAAATAATGATGTTCCAGGCTTTATTATTCCAAGTTCCACCAGAGAACCAAAAGGAATTCTGGGCTTTGATTTAGTATTTTCAATTGTATCCAAATAATCATCTGCAATTTTTGAAGCTTTATTGACTCTATCTTTTGCCGCTACAAAGTATTTTTTATCCTTTTCGATACCATAATAATTTCTTCCTAATTTCTTAGATACAACTGCAGTAGTTCCAGTGCCTAGAAAAGGGTCAAAAACAGTATCACCTTTATTTGTAGTTGCTAATATAATTCTATGCAAAAGTGCTTCTGGTTTTTGAGTAGAGTGTATTTTTTTTCCATTTTTCTTCAATCTTTCTTTTCCATTACAAATAGGCAAGGTCCAGTCTGATCTCATTTGCAAATCATCATTTAAACATTTCAGAGACTGGTAATTAAAAGTATATTTTGATTTTTTTGTTTTTGAAGCCCAAATTAAAGTTTCATGGGCATTAGTGAATCTTGTGCCTTTAAAATTTGGCATTGGATTATTTTTTTTCCAAATGACATCATTAAGTAACCAGTAACCTAAGTTCTGTAAATGATAACCTAATCGAAAAATATTATGATATGATCCTATTACCCATATACTCCCACTATCCTTTAAAATTCTTTTGCATTCAACTAACCAAGCTTTGCAAAAATTATCGTAATGTTTGAAACTATTAAATTGATCCCACTTATCATTAACTCCACTAACTTTACTAGAGTCTGGCCTTGTTAAATTGTGGCCAATTTGCATGTTGTAAGGAGGGTCGGCAAAAACTAAATCAAAAGTTTTATCTGGAATTTTTTTTAATTCCTTTAAACAATCTCCCAAAATAATTTTATTAAAATATTTTGACATATACCAGATTCAACCTTAAATTGAATCTTTGGTCAAATCGTTTTGGAAAAAAAATGAATCCTCTTGTGCTAAAAATTGTTAATTCGACAATATCTTGTGTATTGGTTTGAAACTTTTTCTGTGATGTGCCGTCACACCAAATTTCTTTAAACCTGTTAAGTGAGCTTTAGTTCCATATCCAAAATTTCTTTCCCACGCATAATTTGAAAATTTTTCCGACAATTTAATCATAAATCTGTCTCTGTAAACCTTAGCAACTATAGAAGCTGCGCTTATAACTTTAATTTTTTCATCTCCGTTAATTATAGTTCTATAATTTTTCAACCCTTTCGGTGCAAAGTTTCCATCTATTAAAGTTAAATTAGGTTTTATTTTAAGTCTCTTTATAGCCCTCTTCATAGAAAGCAATGATGCTTGTAAAATATTTAAATTTAGTATTTCTTCAACCGAGGCAATACCAATTGCATAATAGGAATTATTTTTAATGTGCTCACAAATTTCCTCTCTTTTATAAAACGCAATTTTTTTTGAATCTTTTAAAATTTTTAGGTTTATACTTTCTTTTAATATGACCGCAGCTGAAACCACTGGGCCTGCAAGACATCCCCTGCCAACCTCATCAACTCCAGCTATTATTAATTTTTTCAATTAAATCTTTAAGTTTCTTAATTTGTCTCTTATCATTTTCAAATCAATCCAAGCCATTTTTTTTTGAGCTGGTTGCCTCATTAAAAATGCAGGATGAAAAGTAATAATTACTGATGTTTCACAATTTCCGAATTTTTTTTCTAGCCATTTTCCCCTCATTTTAGAAATAACAATATCATTTCCAATTAAAGCATTCATTGCAGTACTACCTAAGAGCACAAGTATTTTCGGATTAATTATTTCAATATGTTTTGTAATAAAAGGCAAGTACCTTTTAATTTCTTCATCTGTGGGTCTTCGATTTTCAGGTGGTCGATAATTCACAATATTCGATATATAAACTTTTTTTCTATCTAGATTTATTGCTTCCAGCATTTTATCGAGCAAAATCCCCGCCCTACCCACAAACGGTAAGCCTTCCTGATCCTCATTAGCACCTGGAGCCTCACCAACAAACATAATTTGTGACTTAGGATTGCCATCACTGAATACAATGTTTTTAGCCTGTTTTTTTAGCGCACAGTTTTTTTGGTTAGTTATAGTTTTTTTTAAATATTCTAACTTTTTAGCTTTATCCTCTGAAATTTCAAGATTCTCCTTTTTATATCTATTGATTGCCTTATTATTGTAAATTAAATTATGATTAATTAAATTATAATATTTTATTAACCTAACTGAACTATTTTTTTTAAACATATTATGTCTATTTTCAAGAAACATTTAAAGATTATAGGACAAATTTTATTTGTCACTTTATTTATTTTTTTTTCCACACTCCAAGCTAAAAGTGCAGATAAATATAATAAGGCAGAAAATATATCAGATTATTTTTCAGGGGTTTTGCTTCTAAATCAGAGCAAATATAAAGAGTCTTATAAACACCTAAGAAAACTTGATGGTTTAGAGCAAAGTCACTTAGCTTTTTCCTCCAAATATCTTTACTCATTAGTAAATTCGGGTAATTTCAAGCAAGCATACAATTTTTCAAAAAAACTTGAAAAAGAAAAACAAGATAGTTTTGAAACTGATTTAATAATTGGGATCTATCATCTCAAAAATTCAAAATTTAATATCTCTAACCAATATTTTTTGAAAGCAAAAAATAGAAAATCTATTCCTATTATGGACAATTATATTGCTGAGACCTTATACGTTTGGTCAAATTTAAAAAATGATAAATTAGAAAATTCTAAATTAAAACTTGATCAATTAGATAGTAGATTTATCAATCTTAAAAAAATACAGAATGCATTTTTACATTGTTTTTATAATAGTCAAAGTACTGATTTTCATTTTGAGAGTCTTATATCAGGTGACCAGACTGATTTTTCAAGATATAATTATTTTCATGCAAAATATCTGTATAGCATCGGTCTTAAAAACAAAGCTTCAAAAGTTATAGATGCGTCTTTAAAAAAGAATCCAAGAAATTTGTTACTAAATCAATATAAAAATGATCTAGTCAAATTAAATAACAGCTTTGAATTTAACTGTAAAAAAGAAAGCCATGTCATTGCTGAATTGCTTTACATCACTGCAAACGCTCTTTCATCGCAATCAATTTATTATCTTTCAAATTTCTATTTAAATTTATCTAAATACCTGAATGAGGATTTTCATGCTTATGATACATTATTGGCAGAAAACTTCTATAACATTGGAGATTTAACTACTGCAAAAAAGATTTATAAAAGACTTCTAAGTTATGGAAGTGCTTTTAAATGGTTTTCAAATAAACAAATTTCAAGAATTTTAATTCAAGAGGAAAAAAAACTTGAATCTTTAAATTTGCTGAAAAGTTCTTATAGTCAATTACCAGATAAAGGGATTTATGAAACATTCGATTATGCAGAATTTTTGAAAAATAATGAAGAATTTGAAAAATCAATAACTTTTTATACAGATGTATTAAAAAAAATTGATAAGTCTCATCCACTTTTTCCCGAGGTAACTGATGGAAGAGGAGTTGCATATGAGAGGACTGGACAATGGAACAAAGCTGAAAAAGATCTTCTTGCTTCTCTTGAAGTAAGCCCAAACCAAGCTTATGTAATTAATTATTTAGCTTATTCATGGATTGAAAAAGGTATAAAAATAGAGAAGTCATTAGAAATGTTAGAAAATGCAAACAAGTTAAAATCTAATGACCCTTTTATTATTGACTCACTTGGCTGGGCTTTATTTAAATTAAAAAAATATAAGGAGGCAAAAAAATACCTTCAACTCGCGGTAAGATTGATGCCTGCCGACCCAATTGTCAATGATCATTATGGTGATGCTCTTTGGAAAAATGGAAATGAAATTCAAGCTAGATATTATTGGTATTACGTTTTAAATCTTGAAAAAGCTGAAAAAGATTTAAAAAAGATTATTGAAAAAAAATTAATTAAAGGCCTTTAGTTTATGGTCTTAAAATCTTATGCAAAAATTAATTTGAATTTAATCGTTAATAAAAAATTAGCAAATGGATTACATAACATACAATCAGTTTATTGCCTGGTAGATTCATTTGATACTATTTCAATTAAAAAAAATAAGACTATAAAAAAAGATAAAATACTTATTTTAGGTGCACATGCTAAATATATAAGCCCCTCAAACAATTCTGTATCAAAACTTTTAAAATTAATGAGAAAATATAAGCTAATTTCAGATTATTATTCGATTAAAATTACAAAAAGGATCCCTGTGTACGCTGGTCTTGCTGGTGGAACTAGTAATGCCGCAACTATTTTGACGTTCTTATTAAAAAAAAAAATAAACAGAAAAATATTTGATAAAATTATTTATCAAATTGGATCTGATCTTAGACTATTTGCTTACAATCAAGGGTATCTTAAAAACCTTAAAACAGTAATTAAATTTAACAAAAAATATAAATTTTATTTTATATTAGCACATCCTCTGATTAAGTGCTCTACTGAAAAAATCTTCTCTAAAGTAAAAAAATTTTCAAAAAAAGAAATTTTTTTAAATAGAAAGTTTAATACAAGAAATCAATTTATCGAGTACCTTGCCGGATCAAAAAATGATTTACAATCAATTGTTGAAAAAAGGTATCCAATTATAAAAAATTTATTGATTAATATAAGTGAGACTAAAGGTTGTTATTTTTCAAGAATCACTGGTTCCGGCTCAACTTGTTATGGTTTGTTCGTTAATGAATATTGTGTAAAAGTCGCACTAAAAAAATTAAGAAAAAAACACCCAAAATTTTTATTTTCAATAGCAAAAACTATTTAAATTTATTTAATTATGATATATCAGTCATTTGTAATTGGGGCATAGCCAAGCGGTAAGGCAGCGGTTTTTGATACCGCCATCCTAGGTTCGAATCCTAGTGCCCCAGCCAGAGATTTATGTTAAATCTAAATTTAAAGTTCTTTCAAAATATTAAAAATTATATTTTCCCTTTTTACAGGAATAAAGAATTACAGTTTATTTTTAAAAAACTTAATGACGGTTCTCCAAAGAATGCTATCACAGCAAGATTTGTCGGAGGTTGTGTTAGAAAATATCTTACAAAAGAAAAAATTGATGATATTGATGTTGCCACATTACTGACCACTGATCAAATTAAAGAAAAATTTAAGGATACAAATTTACAAGTTTTAGACACAGGTCTTAAACATGGTACTGTAACTGTAGTATCTCAAAATTATAAAGTTGAAATTACCACATTGAGAAAAGACATCAGGACAGATGGAAGACATGCTGAAATTGAGTTTACTAACGATTGGTACTTAGACTCCGAGAGAAGAGATTTTACAATGAATGCTATTTATTTAGATATTAAGGGTAATATTTTTGACCCCCAGATGGGTACCTCTGATCTTAAAAATAAAAATGTTAAATTCATTGGAGATCCTCAAAAAAGAATAGAGGAAGATTATTTAAGAATTATTAGATTCATAAGGTTTAAAATTTTATATGATCCAAAAGTTGAAAAAACTACTGGCATTGCCATTAAACAGAACCTAGATGGAATAAAAAAAATTTCTAAAGAGAGAATACTATCTGAACTTTTAAAAATATTGGAATTAAAAAATTTTCTAAAATTAAATGAAAATGAGTCTTTAAAAGAAATATTTATATTAATATTCCCCGAATTTTTATATTTAAATCGATTGAAACGATTAGAAAAAGTGTACGATTTACCCAAATTGAATAAAGAACTTATTCTCGCTACACTTTTAATTGATGAAAAAGACAATCTTGAATATTTCTATCATAAATACAATTTATCAAACAGAATTCAAAAAAATTTAAATAAAATTACTTTAAATTTAAATGAAATAGTTAGAAATAAAGACTTTTTTACAAAAGATTTACTTAAAAATTTATACATTAATGGTAAAGACCATTTAATAGATTTAAATCTTGTTAACTTTGCAAAAAATTCAACCATTAAATTTCAAGATTTTTCAAAAATCCTTCAAAAAATACTTAGTTCTCGTATTCCTAAATTTCAAATAAATGGAGAATATCTTAAGCAAAATGGGATGACAGAGGGGACATCTTTGGGAAAAGCTCTTAAAATTATAGAGAATGAGTGGCTCGAAAATAATTTCAAAATTTCGAAAGATAGAGTAAGAGAAATTATAAAAACTTTTTCAGACTAGATATATTTTACGTCTAGAATTTCAAAGTTTCTTTCACCAGAGGGCGTATTCACGCTGATCATATCTCCTTTATCTTTACCGATTAGAGCTTTTCCAATAGGACTTTTGAAGAAAATTAAATTTTTTTTTATGTCCGCCTCATCTTGACCAACTAACCTATAAGAGATTTCTTTTTTAGCCTCTAAATCCTGAACCTTTACTGTTGATCCAAAAATTACTTTTCCATTATTCTCAATTTTTGTTACGTCAATAACATTAGCTCTTGCAATTAAATCATTTATTGCGATCACACGACTTTCGATTATTGCTTGTTGCTCTTTTGCAGCATGATACTCTGCATTTTCTTTTAAGTCGCCATGAGATCTTGCTTCAGCTATTGCTTCAACAATTTTGGGTCGTTTTACATTTTTTAAATCTTCTAATTCTGATTTTAAATTTTTTAGACCATTTAATGTAATAGGTTCTTTTTCCATATTTATTTCCATTTAGCTAGAGGGGGAAGTGACATCAAAATAGAGTCGATGTTTCCACCTGAATTTAATCCAAACTTAGTACCTCTATCATATAAAAGATTAAACTCAATATACCTTCCTCTTTTTAATAATTGTTTTTCTTTATCTTTCTTTGTCCACTTAAATTTTTTTTTTCTATTAATAATTATTTTTGAAATATTTATAAAAGATAATCCAAGATCTCTAACAAACTTGAAATTTTTGGACCAATCCTTTATTTCGTAATCGAAAAATATACCGCCAATACCTCTAGGCTCTTTTCTGTGCGGTAAATAAAAATATTCATCACACCATCTTTTATATTTTTTGTAATTTTTTTTATTTTTTAAACAAACATCTTTTAAATGCTTATGTATCATTTTTTTTTCTTTATCGTCATTTAAGCATGGTGTTACATCCATTCCACCACCAAACCATTCTTTAGTAGTTACAATAAATCTAGTATTAAAATGAATAGCTGGTATTTTAGGGTTACGCATATGAGCCACAACTGAAACTCCTGAAGCCCAATATTTCCCTTTTTTTTCTGCACCAAGAATTCTAGATCTAAATTTTTTTGGAAAAGTTCCTGATACTGTAGATTTATTTACACCAACTTTATCAAAAATTTTTCCATCTGTTAATAATAAAGAAGATCCACCACCTTCACTTTTATTTTTTTTAAACCAATTTCTTTTAACAAATTTTATTTTATTATTTTCTAAATATTCAAATTCTTTACAGATCTGAGTTTGTAAATATGAAAACCATCTATCAGCATTTTTTTTTCTAAAATGAGAGTTAAACATATTGATCTATATTAATAAATTATTTTGCCTCAAAGCTTCGGAAGCAACAATAGCAACGCTCATCGCTACATTTAGTGATCTAGTTTTCTTATTCATCGGGATTTTTATTCTACTTTTTATTGATTGATGTAAACTATCTGGTACACCAGCGCTTTCTCTGCCGAATAAAAGCATATCATTTTTTTTAAAATTAAACTTATGATATAATTTTTTAGCTTTTGTTGTCATCAAAACTATACGAGATTTTTTATTTTTTGTTAAAAAACTTTTATAATCCTCATATTTATAAATTTTAGTCAAACCCATATAATCCATTACTACTCTTTTAAATCTTGTGTCATTAAGATTAAAGCCACAAGGTTCGATTATATGTACTTTTAGGCTTAAACATGCGCCTAATCTTATTATGGCTGCTGTATTTTGAGGAATATCAGGTTTATAAAGAACTATGTGCATTATTTGAGCTTAATTTATGTGTCATTCTGACCCTAGAAATTTTTA
>TARA_B100000963_G_scaffold361832_1_pt1 | contig 14726 bp, 11 predicted proteins | sample TARA_B100000963 | Tara Oceans TARA_B100000963 (sample SAMEA2622097) | marine metagenome | biome: marine biome (ENVO:00000447); feature: surface water layer (ENVO:00002042); material: "saline water (ENVO:00002010), including plankton (ENVO:xxxxxxxx)" | depth 5 m | reverse complement strand
AAAAAAAAGTTGAAGAAAATAACTTTGGAACAAGGAAAAGATTACTTGAATATGATGATGTGATGAATCAACAAAGAGAGGTAATCTACCAAAAAAGAAGAAACGCGTTAAATGGAGAAAGGATTTCAATTGATGTTTTGAATATGATTTTTGACACATGTGAAAATATTGTAGAAGAAAATTTTGAAATCAAAGATTTTGAAAACTTTAAAATAGAAATTGGAAGATTATTGGCAATTGAAAGTCCTATTTCTGAAAATGAGTTTAAAAGTCTTTCTCAAGAAAAAATTGTAGAGAAGGTATTTAGTAAATGTTATGAGTCATATCAAGTTAAGTCAAATAATATAGCAAAACAAACTTTTCCTGTTATAAAAGAAATTTTTAAAAATCAATCTGCTACATTTGAAAATATTGTTATCCCATTTACTGATGGCATAAAAACATTACAAGTAGTAACAAAACTAGAAGAAGCACACAATTCCGAAGGGGAAAATATCGCAGAAGCAATTGAAAAAAGTGTAACTTTAGCAATTATTGATAATATCTGGAAAGATCATTTAAGAGAAATGGATGACTTAAAACAATCTGTGCAAAATGCTGTATATGAGCAAAAAGACCCTCTTTTAATTTATAAATTTGAATCTTTTAATCTGTTTAAAAACTTAGTTGAAAAAATAAATAAAGATATTGTTTCTTTCTTACTTAAAGCGACATTACCTATTCAAGCAAATGCAGAAGAAGCAAAAGATACAGGAAATACAAATCTTCAAACAAGTAGACCTGAAGCAATAACAAATGCAAACAGACCTCAACAAGCTCCTAAAAAAGCCCAACCTGTGAGTGTAAAAAAAGAAACTGGCAGAAATGAAAAAGTAGCCATAACAAATGGTTCTGAAACAAGAGAAGTAAAATGGAAAAAAGCTAAGCCTCTTATAGAAAGTGGTGAGTGGACAAGGATATAATATCATGTTTTATTTTTTTACAAGATTTACATTTCATAAAAATCTATTTTTAATAGCACTTAGTATAAATTTTATTTCATGTAATATTCAAGATAATCTTCAAACAAATTTTCCAAATAATGATTTTGATAAAGATCTAGCTGGTATAGCTCCAATATATTCTCAAAAAAAATATTGGGCTGAACATCCAGAAAAAAGGTCGTCTTTTGCTCTTTTACCAAAAAACTATATAGATACACAATACAATCAAACACCTGACATAGATGTTTTTTATATACACCCGACACTTTATACATCTGGTAACAGATGGAATGCAGATTTAAACAATAAAAAATTAAATGAAAGAATAAAAAACACTGCAATTAAACACCAAGCAAGTGTATTTGCTGGAATTGCAAATATTTATGCTCCACATTATAGACAAATGCATATACATTCATACTCAGATTTGAAAAACGGCTATAAAGCATATGATTTGGCTTATAATGACGTAAAAGATGCATTTCTATATTATTGGAAACATAATAATAAATCCAAAAAATTTATTCTAGCAGGACATAGTCAAGGGACAAATCATGCTGAAAGATTATTAAAAGAAATCATTCTGCAAAATGATAGTATAAAAAATAAGCTTATTATAAGCTATCTTCCAGGAATGCCGATTTCTAAATTTAATCTCTTAATAAAACCATGTAGTTCACCGTCAGAAACAAACTGTTTTCTTTCATGGAGAACATTAGCAGAAAATTATTTTCCAGAAGACTGGTCAAATTCAGATAGTATTTCATGTATAAACCCTATAACATGGATTTCAGATTATACAATATCAAATAAAGAAGATCACCTGGGGATACTATTTAAAAACCATAAAATATTATATCCAAAGTCAGTAGTTGCTTACAAAAAAAACAATGTTGTTTGGGTTAAACCCATCAAAATCCCATTTGCTAATTTTTACAAAATGAATAATTATCATATAGCTGATTATAATTTATTTTGGCTAAATATTAGAAATAATTTAAAGTATCGTTTAAAACAAAATGGATATATATAAAAGATGTAAATGGTGCAATAGTGACCCTGTTTATATTAAATACCATGATGAAGAATGGGGAGTGCCAGTATTTAATGATAAAAAATTATTTGAAGCATTAGTTCTTGAATCTTTTCAAGCAGGTCTTAGCTGGATAACCGTTTTAAAGAAAAGAGAAAATTTCAAAATAGCATTTGATAATTTTAACGTACAAAAAATTTCAAAATACTCAAATAAAAAGCTAAATGAATTGGAAAAAAATAAATTGATTATTAGAAATAAATTAAAAATACATGCAACTAAAAACAATGCTATTTCTTTTCTAAGAATACAAAAAAAATATAAGAGTTTCTCCAACTTTATTTGGAATTATACAAATAATAAGCCAATAATAAACAAATATAAAAATGTAGCTGACATCCCATCAAAAACAGCACTTTCATCTAGAATAAGTGATGATTTAAAAAAATATAATTTTAAATTTATTGGGCCAACAATAATTTACGCATATATGCAAGCAATTGGATTAGTAAATGATCATACAGTTAATTGCTTTAAGTATAAAAAAAATAGTTTATGATTTTTTTTGCGGCTTCTTTTTCTTTTTAAGTTCTTCCACTGCAATTAAACTACTTTGAATTTGCATTTGCAAATCACCAACATTATCTGGTGAATATGGCATAAAAATTGTACTATTATTATTATCTCCTAATTTTGAAACAGTTTCATAATGTTGAGTCATAAATAACATATTCATTACGTCCTGACTAGTTACATGATCTTCCATAGCAAGCTTAACCTCCTCAACAGACTGCTTTAATCCATTTGCAATTGCTATTCTTTGTTGTGCTATACCTTCACCAGCTAACCTCTTACTTTCAGCATCAGCTTCTGCAGCAGCTACAACTCTTATTTTCGCAGCTTCCGCTTCTTCTTTTGCAGCTTCTTTCATTCTTTTAGCTGCGTTTATTTCATTCATAGAATGTTTTACTTTAGCATCAGGATCAATATCTGTAACTAAAGCTTTGATAAAATCAAAACCAAACTGTCTCATAGTATCAGAAAGCTCATCTTTTATGGCTAAAGCTATTTTTTCCTTTTCAGCAAACACGTCATCCAACTCCATTAGAGGCACTTCAGACCTAATAGAATCAAAAACATAAGATTGTATTTGCTGTTCGGGATTATTTAACTCGTAAAAAGAGTCTTTCACGCCTTCTTTTGCATCAATAATGAAAAACTGAACTGACACAACAATTTTTACAAAAACATCATCTTTAGTTTTTGTTTCTACTTCAACAGGAAGTTCTCTTACTCTTAAATTTACATTACCAGCAATTCTGTCAATAAATGGAATTTTCACATGTAATCCTGCCTTAGAAACCTTATTAAATTTACCTAATCGTTCAATTATAACAGCATTTTGCTGTTTAACCATGTAAAAAGTTCCTCTTATAAGAAAAAAAATAGCTATGAGATATAATATATTCTGAATTTGAAATTCGTTTTCCATAATTATTATTTAAAATATCTAAAATCTTGATTGTTTTTTATGTTTTGTAAAGAATTATAAATCAATCTAATTACATTTTCAACATCATTTTTTGCAACACTTTCAACAGTAGTGTGCATGTACCTTAAGGCAAGAGAGATTAAAGCTGATGCAACACCTCCATTGGCATATGCAAATGCATCAGTATCTGTACCAGTTGCTCTAGATGCAGCTATTCTTTGAAATGGAATCTTATTACTTTTTGCTGTCTCAATGATAAGATTTAATAAATTATTTTGAACTGCAGGGCCATATGTTAATACCGGACCATTACCACATTTTGTGTCACCTTGTTTTATTTTGTCTATCATAGGAGTTCCAGTATCATGACATACATCTGTAACTATAGCAATATTAGGTTTTATTGATTCAACTATCATTTGTGCTCCTCTTAAACCAACTTCCTCTTGAACTGAGTTTGTTATATACAAACCAAATGGAAGCTTAACTTTATTAATATGAAGTAATCGTGCAACCTCTGCAATCATAAACCCACCAATTCTATTATCTAATGCTCTACCAACGTAATGTTTTTTATTTAAAATAATAAAATCATCTTCATAAGTAACCACGCATCCAACATGAACACCTAACTTTTCAACCTCTTCTTTATTTTTAGCACCACAGTCTAAAAAGATATTGTCTAACTTTGGAGACTTTTCATTACTTATTGTTCTTGTATGTATGGCTGGCCAACCAAAAACTGCTTTTACTGTACCTTTATCAGTATGTATATTTACTCTTTTTGATGGTGCTATTTGATGATCTGAACCACCATTTCTTCTTAAATAAATAAATCCATCTTTAGTTATATAATGTACAAACCATGATATTTCATCAGCATGTGCCTCAATAACAACCTTATATTTTGCATCCGGATTGATTATTCCAACTACAGTGCCGTAAGTATCTACAAAATGTTGGTGTATATATGGCTTTATATAATTTAACCACATTTTTTGACCAGTACTTTCAAATCCTGTTGGAGATGGATTATTAATATATTTACGTAAAAATGATTCCGATTCTTTAGTTATAATTCTATTTTTTTTCATGTGTACTATTTATTATTAAATTCATTAATACCACATTCAATCCATTCTTTGAATGTTTTAACATCAGGGGTATATCCTAATGGATTGGTTAAAAGACCCCTATCAGGACAATATAAAACATAATATGGTTGAGAAGAACTCATGTATGTAACAGCTTGTAATGTACTCCATTTATTTCCAACTGTAGTTAATTTTTTCTTTTTAGTTCCTCCATCAGATGTTGGCACTAAAACTTCTTCTGGATTAGAAAGTAATGTTTTCTCATCTACATATAACTGACAAAAGACAAAATTCTCTAATAACTCTTCAATCTCAGGAAAAACATTCTCTTCCATTTTACGACAATTTACACATGCCCAGCCAGTAAAATCAATAAAAACAGGTTTGTCTTGAGACTTTGCGTAATCAATTGCCTCCCAATAATCATAAAATACTTGGTGCTCTGCCTCAGTATGTGTATAACTGTAAGTTAGTGGTGGCGGGAAACCGCTTAAAGCATTATGCTCCCACCAATTAATTTTTGATCCAAATAATCCAGGAATTAAATAGATTGTAAATATTATGAAAAGTAAAATAAATCCATAACGAATTTTTGAAATTTTAACAATTTTTGAGTCATGAGGAAATCTAATTTTTCCGAACAAATATAAAATAGTTAATACTCCTACAACAAACCATAAGAGAAAGAAAGTTTCTCTTTTTATTAACCCCCATTGTTCAACCATATCAGCGTTAGAAAGAAATTTAATAGCTAATGCGACTTCCAAAAATCCAAGAACAACCTTTACTGAATTTAACCAACCTCCAGATTGAGGAAGAGCGTTCAAGAGTTTTGGAAATAAAGCAAACAATGCAAATGGAAGGCCTAAAGCTAAACCAAAACCAGTCATTCCAACTGTTAATTTAGCCGCTACCATCTTAAATTCAAATCCCAATAGACTTACTGTAGTCACATCTCCTCCCAATGTCCCTGCAAGTAATGATCCTAGAATAGGACCTGTACACGAAAAAGAAACGATTGCCAAAGTTAAAGCCATAAAAAATATGCCTATTACCCCCCCTACATTTGATCCTGAGTCTGCTTTATCTCCCCACTTACTTGGCAATGCAAGATCATAATAACCAAAAAAAGAAAAAGCAAAAAACATAAAAATTCCAAAAAACAATAGGTTTAACCACGTATTAGTAGAAATTTGATTAAGTATTTCAGGATCAATATTTGGCATCAAATGGAATGGGATACTTAATAAAAAATATATCAGCAAGATGAAGACACCATACATAACTGCATTAAATGTTCCTTTTCGTTTATTAGCTTTTGTAAAAAAGCTGACGGTGAGTGGAATCATTGGAAAGACACACGGTGTAATTAAAGCAATTAATCCTCCTAACAAACCTAAAACAAAAATTTTCCATAAAGTTTTGTCAGTAGAGCTTATTTCACCACAATTAGCAGAAGGATTTTTAAGTTCAACCAGCGGGTCCTTATATTTTTTAGTATTAATAATATCCTCATTTGTTATTACCGACTCTTCTTGCTTACCTAATGAAATATTTTCATTATAATTTATCAAAAAATTAAATTGATAAGGCATTGGAAAAACACATTGTTCAGCATCACATAGCATATAATTTATTTCACCACTAATATTAAATGGTTCAGGTGATAAAATGTTAATCTGTTGACTAAAAACAGTATTTTTTTTATAATATTTTAAAGTGTCATCCCAAATAATATCATAATCTTTTATTGGTGACTCTTCTAAAACACTATCAATTCGTACAAATAAATCAGAATCAAAAAAAGTAAATGATGTAGGAACCGGACCATCATCACCATAATACTGACCTGTATACTGAGAATAAAGATGCCAACCTGAGTCAATTTTAGCATTAAACTCTAATTCTACTAGGTTTTCAGAAATTTTATTTTGAGTAAACGTCCACTTTACAGGATCTAATATCTGACCTATAGCACTCAAATGGGACAAAACAAAAAATAATATAATTATATATTTTTTCATGACTTTAAATTTGTTTTTTCAAAAAACTACTTACTGTTCTATTTATACAAAAATAGAATAGAAATAACAATAGAACAGAAATGTTCAACTTTATTTTCTTTTATTATTGATTTTATCATTTATAAAAGCCTTTTTAAAAATTAAATAAGGGTCTAATATCATAAAGAGTTTAATAATTTTACAACATAAATATTTCTTGTAGAACTTGTAACTCTATATCTATTATCAATTCTATTTCCCAAAATCCAAATGATATCTTTTCCAGAACATAATATCCATTGTCTTTTTTTTTCTAAAATAGAATATTTTTGATCAATAAAAAAATCGCTTAATTTTTTAAAATTATTCATTCCTAATGGCTGAAAACTATCTCCTTTTTTCCATTTTCTTAATTTAAGAGGAAATGATAATTTGTCAAAATCTAAATTTGCACAATTAGTATTATAATCTACAGGTTTATTTAAAATCCTTAGTGACATTGAAATTGGATAATCAATTATATTTTCTGAAATTAATATATCTCTTTCAGCTTCTAGTTCTTCTATCTTTTCAATAATAATATATTCTCTATCTATAACTAACAGATAATTTTTGGAATAAAATATCTTTCCACTTTGTGATTTACATGCTTTTATTATTTTATCAATCTGTGTAAAACCATATTCTGAAAAAATTTCATGTATAATAGCCTCACAGTTATTTAATTTAAGTAGATTTTTAATATTAACTTTATACGTTTCTCTTTCTTTAAAAATTAATTTTTGTTTTATCTGTAAAATATTTTCATTAATTATTTTTTCTATTGAATCAAGATTTGAAATATTTTTTATCATAATTTTATTAAAATCTGGATTTATATCTTTTAATACTGGCATTAAACTATGACGGATTTTATTTCTTAAATATTTAATATCTCGATTACTACTATCTGTACGATAATCTGCATCTATTTTAGCTAAATGAGATTCAATATTTTTTCTTGATAAAATAAGTAATGGCCTAACAATATTTCCAGCTATTGGCTTAATACTTGTCAGGCCCTTCAGTCCTGTTCCTCTTAAAAGATTAATAAAAAAAGTCTCTATCTTATCATCATTATTGTGTGCTACAACAATTTTATTTAAATTATATTTTTTTAATAACTTTTCAAACCAATCATATCTCAAGTTTCTTGCAGCCATTTGTATAGAAACTTGATTTTTTTTTGCATATTCATTTGTATTAAATCTTCTTCGGTATAAATTCAAGTTATGTTTTTCAGCTAAAGATTTTATAAACTCTTCATCTTCTATTGATTCCCTACCTCTTAATTGAAAATTACAATGAGCTAATTCTATATGATAACCTAATTTTTTTAAAATATAAAATAAGCAAATACTATCTGCTCCACCACTTATTGCTAATAATAATTTATCTTTTTTAGAAAACAATTTTTTTTCCCTAATATATTGGTCAACTTTATCAATCATTAACTTTAAGATTTAAAATTTGTAAAATTGGATCTATTTTAACTCTACATTCTTCATATTCTGTAATAGGCTCTGAATTAATAGTAATAGCACTACCAACTGGAATAGAAAGATATTTTTGAGTTGAACAATATAATATAGTTCTTATAACTACATTGAAGTCAAAATCTAAATTTGGAGTAATATATCCAACTGATCCTGAAAAAACACCTCTTTTAAATGATTCAAAATCTTCTATTAACTCCATTGCTTTAATTTTTGGGGCTCCCGTCATAGATCCCATAGGAAACGTAGATTTTATAACGTCAACAAAATCAAACCTATCATCTAATTGTGAACTAATAGATGTAATCATCTGATGAATTCTTTTAAAAGTATACACAGAACATAAGTCATCAACTTTTACGGTAGATTTTCTTGCAGTAATAGACAAATCATTCCTCACCAAATCGGTAATCATTATATTTTCGGCAATATCTTTTTCACTTTTTAATAACATTTTTTTCAACTTTTCATCCTCTTTGCTAGCTTTACCTCTAGAGATAGTTCCTTTTATTGGTTGAGATAATATTTTATCATTTGTTTTCTTAATATATCTTTCTGGACTTGCTGAAATTATATATTTATCATTAATTCGCATGAAGCAAGAAAAAGGCATTTCCATTTTTTTATTTAAATGCCAAAAAAAACTTGTTGGTAAAATATTTACATCTTTAGCAAAATATTCTTGACAATAATTCATCTCATAAATATTACCCTGCTTAATGTGTTGCATTATGTTATTGATTTTATGAATATAAGATTTCTTAGAATCTCTACTTTTTATATAAATAGATTTATGTTGTAGATTTAATTTTTTAAACTTAATACTAAAAAGAAAGTTATCACATTTTTCTTTTGTTTCATAGGTATGTATTTCTAAATGACGATTTTTTAATAACAAAACATACTTGGGGCAAAAAAAATGTAAATTGTTTGAGTTAAAATTATCTAAATTATTTGATGAGAGATTTTCTAATTCATTTTTTATATCATATGATAAATAACCAAATAACCAATCGTTTTGAGATTTAGAATATTTTCGCAAATTGTTAAAAGAATTTTTATTTGATGATATGCTAGAAACAGAGCCTATACCTGCGATGATATCATAACTAATATATTGTTTGGGAAATATCTGTTTTTTTTTATTAGAGTTTGAAGTAAAAATGCTTGAATAACATTCATCTGTAGAAACATTAAGTAGTCCTAGAAGTAATTTTTTTTCATCGATATCTTTATATTTAAATATATTTCTCATTATGCAATAATAAAAAAAGAAAAATCAAATTATTTTATAATTTTGAATTATGAAAAAAATTATTTTTATTTTTCTTTTAGTTCCTTGTATTTCTATTTGTCAAGATAATTTTTCCAATAACACATATGACACAATAAATAATGATATACTTGATTTAGTTTCAAAATATAAAGAAGTAATAAAAAATAAAAATATGAGTTGGAAACTCCAAATCAAATTCACGTCTAAATATGGTGATATTGTTCCTTACAAAGTGAAATTTAATAATTTATATCCCGAAATCTCTACAGAAATAATTTTTGAATCACCTTATTATAAACTTCTAGCGGGTAATTTTAAAACAAAAAATGAAGCATTAAGAATTAGAAAAAAAATAAAATCTAACTTCCCGGCATCTCATCCCATAAAAAAAATGAATAAATAGATATCGTTTATCTATTTAATTTTCTTTTGATTTCAACCTCTTCATAACCTTCAATAACATCACCGACTTTTATATCATTGTAGTTTTCAATTGACAGACCACATTCATAACCCTTTTTAACCTCAGTTACATCGTCCTTAAAACGCTTTAATGAGGATAAATTACCAGTATATACAACCACCCCATCTCTTATGACGCGAACGCCAGTATTTTTATTTAATGAGCCATCAAGGACCATACATCCTGCGATAGTTCCTATCTTAGAAATCTTAAAAATATCTCTTATTTCAATATTACATACAATTTTTTCTTCTAATTCAGGAGATAACATCCCTTCCATAGCTAATTTCAGTTCTTCAATAGCTTTATATATAATTGAATATAATCTTATATCAATCTGCTCTTGTTCAGCTAATTTTCTAGCCTTGAGTGATGGTCTAACTTGAAAACCTATAATTATTGCATCTGATGCTGCAGCTAACATAACATCTGATTCAGATATAGGACCCACAGCTTTTTGTATTATATTGACTTTTATTTCATCTGTAGATAATTGTTGAAGTGAATCCGAAAGTGCTTCAATTGAACCATCAACATCTCCTTTAACTATTACATTAATTTCCTTAAATCCTCCAAGAGCAATTCGTCTTCCAATTTCATCTAATGTAAGATGTTTTTGGGTTCTAACACTTTGCTCACGCTGAAGCTGCGCCCTTTTAGTAGCAATTTTTTTAGCTTCTTGTTCACTTTCCATAACATAAAACTTATCCCCAGCGGTTGGAGCACCATCAAGCCCTAATAATACGACTGGCGTAGATGGTCCTGCTATGTTTTTTGATTCTCCTCTTTCATTTAATAAAGCTTTAACTTTTCCTGAAAATGAACCTGCTAGAACATAATCTCCAATTTTTAATGTACCTGTTTGAACTAATATTGTAGATAAGTATCCTTTTCCTTTGTCTAGTGAGGCTTCAATTACAGTCCCCTGAGCTAATCTATTAGGATTTGCTTTTAAATCTAATATCTCAGCTTCTAGTAAAATTTTCTCAAGAATTTCTTTAATCCCTTCACCTGTTTTTGCAGATATATCTTGTGATTGATATTTTCCTCCCCAATCCTCAACTAAAAAATTCATTTCTGCTAATTCTCCCTTTATTTTTTCTGGATCAGAGTTTGGACGATCGATTTTGTTAATTGCAAAAATTATTGGTACACCGGCAGCTTGAGCATGACTAATAGCCTCTTTTGTTTGAGGCATAACCCTATCATCTGCAGCAATAACTATCACTACTATGTCGGTAACTTCAGCTCCCCTTGCTCTCATTGCTGTAAAAGCCTCGTGTCCTGGTGTGTCAAGAAAAGAAATTTTTTTTCCATCTTCAATAGTAACTTCATATGCTCCTATATGCTGAGTAATACCTCCACTTTCACCTGCAATTACATTAGTTTCTCTTATATAATCCATCAAAGAAGTTTTACCATGATCTACATGCCCCATTATTGTAATAATTGGTGCTCTAGCTTGCATATTTTCCGGTTTATCATTTACTTCTTCTATAGACTCTTGTACATCCGCACCAACAAACTCAACATTAAATCCAAAATCCTCAGCTAACATTTGAATTGTCTCAGCATCTATTCTTTGATTTATACTAATCATCATTCCTAATCCCATACAAGTTGTTACAATGTCTGTAACTGAAACATTCATCATTGTTGCTAGTTCGCTTGCTGTTGCATATTCTGCAATTTTTATTGTTTTTACAGCGGCTGCTTTTTGGGAACTTTCTTCAGCAGCTTGCTCTTTGTGCGCTAGTCTCTTTTCTCTTCTATTTTTTACAGAGGATGTTTTTCCAGAGCTTTGTAGCTTGGCCAAAGTTTCTCTAACTCTTTTTTGAGCTTCTTCTGGTGATATTTCAACAACTGGTGTTTTTTTAAATTTTGGCTTTTTAAAAATTTTTGGATCTATTTTTTCTTTTACAATTCTAATCCTTTTCTTTTTTGTGGGTTGAATATTCTTAAATTTATCTAGATCTATTTTTTCTCCAGTTTGCTTTATTCCTTTTAACTTTTCAGCTTTTGCTTTAATTAACTCATCATTATTATTTGCTGAATTTGATTTTTCTTGATTTAAAATATTCGATTCCTTCTTAGTATCTTTATTTATTCTTTCTTGTTCTTCTCTAATTCTCTTCTCTTTCTCTAACTTAATTTGCTCTTTTCTTGCTTTTTCTGCCTCTTCCGCTTCCTGTTGTTTGATTATCTCTTCAGCTCTAGCTAATTCTTTTTCTTTAGCTAATAATTCAGCAGATAATTTTGCTTTTTTTTCTGTATCGAACTCACCTAACAAATCCATATAAATATCATGAGATACTTTTGAATTAGGCTTTAAATCCTTTATACCTTTGGATTCTAAAAAAGTAAAGATTCTATCAATACTAACATTAAATTCTTTAACCAGCTTATTCAGTCTTACAGTTTCTTTATTTGACATAATATCAAAATTTTATTTTATTTAATCTTCAAATTCTGCATTTAACACTTCAAGAACATTTTCAATAGTTTCCTGTTCCAGATCAGTTCGCGATACTAATTCGTTTACAGGCAACGCAAGTACACTTTTTGCAGTGTCACAACCAATTTCTTTGAGGCAATCTATTATCCATTGTTCTAAAACATCCGAAAACTCATCAATAGCAACATCATCTTCTATACTATCTGTGTCCCTGTAAACATCTATATCATAACCCGTAATTTTTCCAGCTAAATTAATATTGTGACCTCCTCGACCAATTGCTAAAGAAACCTGGTCTGCGTCCATGTATACAGCAGCTCTTTTTTTGTCGTCATCCAAAATTACAGATTGTATTTTGGCGGGCGACAAAGATCTACTAATTAAAAGCTGTTTATTTTCTGTAAAATTTACTACATCTATATTTTCATTTCTTAATTCACGAACTATACCATGAATTCTCGATCCCTTGACACCAACACAAGCTCCCACCGGATCAATTCGATCGTCATAAGATTCAACCGCAACTTTTGCCCTTTCACCAGGTACCCGTACAACATCTTTAATAGTTATAATTCCATCAAATACTTCTGGAACCTCTTGTTCAAATAATCGCATAATAAATTCAGGCGCAATTCTAGACAAAACAATGTTTGCTTTATTGTTTTTTAAAGTCACCTCCTTTATAACAGCTCTAACGTTATCCCCTTTTTTAAAAAAATCTTTTGGGATTTGCTGATCTTTTGGTAATGATAAATCATTACCTTCGTCATCTTGTAAAAGAATTTCATTTCGCCAAATTTGATATACTTCTCCATGAATTATTTCTCCAACTCTATCTTCGTATCTTTTCATTAATTCATCTCGATGTTGATCAGAAATACGCGCCATTAGATGTTGACGTATTGATAAAACCTGTCTTCTTCCAAATTCAGCCTCAAAACTAACTTGCTCTGAAACTTCCTCTCCTATTTCGTAATCATCTTCTATTTTTAATGCTTCAGAAAGTGCAATTTGAGAAATTGGATATTCAACTGACCCATCTTCAACTACAGTTCTATTTTTCCAAATTTCTAAATCACCTTTATCAACATTAATAATAACATCAAAACTTCCTTGTTCTTCATATTTTTTATCTAAAACTGATTTAAAGACATCTTGTAAAATATTCATCATTGTTTCTCGGTCAATATTTTTTACTTCCTTAAATTCAGAAAACGATTCGATTAAATTTTCTACTTCCATTTTATTTTAAGTTTAGTTTCTTTTATATCTGATTCTGGAATAATAATTTCATGCTTTACTATATTATCCTTGTTTTTTAATTTTTTATTTTTTTGAACTTCAATTTTTAATTTTTTTTTATCATACGATAAAATCTTACCACTTTTTCTTTCGCCATTAATTAATAAAATACTAACTACCTTTCCTATGTTTTTAATATACTGTTGCTCAACTTTAAAAGGATTAGCTAGTCCGGCTGAAGAAACATTTAACTCATAATCTTCAATATCTTTATCAAAATTGTCCTCAATAAATTTAGTTATTTTTAAACAATCATCAAAATTAACGCCTTCCATCTTGTCAAATGAAAGAGATATAACGTTAGATGTCGATACTTTTAAGTCTACTAAAAATCCACCAATTTCATTAATTCTCTTCTCTGCTATTTTTTTTATTTTTAAGCCATTAATCATAACTGAATACCAAAAAAAGAAGAGGCTTATAGCCTCTTCTTGAATCATTCACTTCTGCAAATATAAATAGTTTTGTTAAATATTAACGCTGTAAAACTACTTTTTTATGAATTGTTCTGTTTTTAGTTTTGATTTTAAATATATAAACACCTGGAGAATACTTTCCTAAATCTATTTTGTTAACATACTCTCCAATAAATTCTTGTTTATGATCTTCAAATATGAGTTTTCCGTATGAATCTATTAGCGTGATTTGATAGTCATTAATCTTCTCAGAAATAAAACTAATATTAACTATATCTTCTGCTGGATTTGGAAAAACATTTAAGTCTATTAAATTATTGTTTTCTGAAAGTATTCTGTTTGTATTTGTCGTTGTAAAATATTGCCAACTTGTCCATGATGAATTATTAGACCCATCAGCACTACATAATACTTTTACTTTCCATTTATAAGTTGTACCAGCATTTAATGATGATATAGAATTAATGTTAGTGAAAACCGTATCTATTACTTTAGTATTCCATGCTGCTCCATTTTCTAAATACATAACTCTGTAACCCCAAGCGCCAGTAACAGCATCCCAAACTAAGTCAGCGGTTGTGTTTGTAATATTTAACTCATTCGGGTTAGTTGGAGGCAGACAAGGGCTAGCTGTTGTAAATGTCTGTGTAGAAGACCATGCAGACACAGAACTA
>TARA_B100000963_G_scaffold257218_1_pt1 | contig 14737 bp, 17 predicted proteins | sample TARA_B100000963 | Tara Oceans TARA_B100000963 (sample SAMEA2622097) | marine metagenome | biome: marine biome (ENVO:00000447); feature: surface water layer (ENVO:00002042); material: "saline water (ENVO:00002010), including plankton (ENVO:xxxxxxxx)" | depth 5 m | reverse complement strand
GGTGTTATGATTGATGACCTCATTACTAAAGGAGTTACAGAACCCTATAGAATGTTTACATCAAGAGCTGAATATAGATTAACTTTAAGAGCAGATAACGCCGATCAAAGACTAACCGATTTCGGCGTCAATTTAAATTTAGTTAAATCTGAGAGAAAAAAAATATTTTATACAAAGAAAAAATATATTTTTGCTCTCAATAAAATTTTAAAAAATAATTATTTAACTCCTAATCAAGCTAAGAAATTTGATATTAAAATTGCCATGGATGGAGTCAAAAGATCATGTTTAGAGATTATGGGGCAGCGAAAAGTGAATATGGCAAAAATAAGGCAAATATTTCAAGACATTCCAAGTTTCCCAACGTCTATAGAAAATCAAGTTGTAACAGATGCCCATTATATGGGTTACCTTGAAAGACAAGATAAAGATATAAAATCTTTCAAGAAAGATGAGTCTATTATTATACCCGATGGTATAGATTATGAAAAACTAAGTGGTCTATCTAATGAAATTAAGAGTAAACTGGTTCAAGTAAAACCTAAAACACTTGGCCAAGCCATCCGTATAGACGGTGTTACACCTGCAGCAATAATTATTCTTCTTTCACACATTAAAAAACTTAGATATAAAGCTACTGCTTAATGCAGCAGTCTGAAGTTATAAATATACTCAAGAAAGATCTAAATTTTACAGATCAATCAATTGAAAAGTTAAAAAAATTCAAAGATTTAGTTCTTAATGAAAATAAAAAACATAATTTAATTGCTAAAAGTACAGAAAATTTGATATGGGGCAGGCATATCCTTGATTCAGCACAATTAGTTAAATTTATTGATTTTAAATCCAATATTTTAGCAGATTTAGGTTCTGGAGCAGGATTTCCTGGACTTGTTCTCGAAATATTTAACAAATATAAGGATTTTCACGTGAAATTGTATGAAAAATCTCCAGTTAAAAGAGAATTTCTCATTCAAGTAATTAAAGAATTGGAGTTAAAGGCTGAGGTTTTTGCAGACGTTAGAGACCATCGCATAGATGCAAACATTATTGTATGCAGAGCGTTTAAAAAACTAGATGATGTAATACAAGTTTCACGTGAAATCGCTAAAAAGCCATATAAATTAATGATTCTGAAGGGTCAAAATGCACAGGAAGAAATAAAAATATCTTCCAAAATTAAAAAATACCCTTATAAATTAGAAATAAGTATGACAAATAAAGATTCAAGAATAATCCTAATGGAGATTAATGATTAAATGCCAGGTACAAACATATTAGCAGTCATAAATCAAAAAGGCGGTGTTGGAAAAACAACCACAGTAATAAATCTAGCAGCTTCACTGTCCATTATGGGTCAAAATAATTTAGTAATCGATTTAGATCCTCAAGGGAATGCAACAACTGGTTTAGGAAAGAATAACAATGATGAAGATAAAAATGTTTATAACCTTTTAATTCAAAAAATTAATATTGAAAATGTAATTCAAAAAACTGAAATCGAAAATTTAGATTTAATAGGTTCTCACGTTAATCTTTCTGGGCTTGAAGTCGAAACTGCTAATGATTCTAACAGGGCATTTGTATTAAAAGAAATTCTAAATTCGAAAAAAGATGGGTTATTAAAAAAATACGATAATATTTTTATAGATTGTCCACCGTCTTTGAGTTTACTAACGATAATGGCTCTAGTAGCTTCAGATGAATTGTTGGTACCTCTTCAAACTGAGTTCTTTGCTTTAGAAGGTATTACACAACTTGTTAAGACAATCGATAGAATTAAAGAAAATTTAAATCCTAGCCTAAAGATTAGAGGTATTCTTTTAACGATGTTTGACAAGCGTAATAAACTTTCTTCTGAAGTAGATAGAGAAGCGCGAAATTATTTTAAAGAGAAGGTTTATCAAACTGTAATTCAAAGGAATGTTCGTTTATCTGAAGCACCATCACATGGTTTACCCTGTGTAGTTTACGACAAAAATTGCGTTGGAAGTAAATCGTATTTTAAACTAGCTGAAGAATTTTTAAAAAAAAATCAAATTGAAAGTGCTGCATGAACTCTGGTAAAAAGAAAGGCTTAGGAAGGGGACTATCGGCCTTGTTTGGAGATTCGTCGCCCAAAGACAAAACACAAATTTCAAACCAAAGTAACACGGTCCCGATAGCAGATCTATCTAGAAATCCTTATCAACCTAGGCAAAATTTCAGAGAGGAAAAACTAGAGGAATTGGTTAAATCTATAAGGAAAAACGGTATTATTCAGCCTATAGCAGTAAGGCCTAGCAAATCAGATTCTAATAAATATGAAATTGTAGCAGGTGAAAGAAGATGGATTGCAGCGCAGAGAGCAGGTTTGCATGAAATCCCAGTAACAATTTTAGATTTGAGCGACGTTGAATCCCTCGAAGTTGCAATAGTAGAAAACATACAGCGTGATGATCTAAATCCAATAGAGGAGGCAAGAGGTTATAAAAGATTAAATGAAGAATTTAAATATGATCATGAAAGTATATCCAAGCTAATGTCAAAAAGCAGAAGTCATATTAGTAATACATTAAGGTTGCTTACATTACCTAAAGATGTTCTTGCAATGTTAGAGGAGGGGACATTAACATCTGGTCAAGCTAGGCCCTTGATTGGTATTTCAAATGCTTCATCAATAGCAGAGGAAATTGTATCAAAGAATTACAGCGCTAGAAAAGTCGAATATTTAACTAGAAATAAAAAAAATAAAGGCGAAAAAAAAAGAGTAGATGCTAATATTCTTAAGGTACAAGAAAAGTTAGAACGTATTCTTGGATTAAAAGTTAATATTATTAACAAGAAAAATAACTCAGGTAAAATTTCAATTGAATATAAAGATTTGGATCAATTTGAGTTAATTTCTGATTTACTTACTAAGCATTAGCCACATTACATAAATCTACAATTAATTTTTTTACTAAAGATTCTTTGTTAATAGATGAATTGGATTTCATACTTAGTTCAGCTTTATAAGTTATGTCCAACATGTTTTTTATCTTTTTATTATCCCATCTTTTAGATTGATTCATGAAGATTGTTTTGTCCTTCCAAAATATAGGTGGTTTAATTTTTTCTATTTTTTCTTCCAGTCTACCCTCTAAAGTGTTTATTTCAGCTATTTTATTTAACCTTTGATTTATTAAGTTTAGGTAAATAAAATTTCTCTCAGGATCCAAAATTGTATCACTTAAAAGTTGGTTAGTTTTATTTCTATCACCAATAAATGCTTCATCTTTCAATTTGTTAAAATCATCACTTTTATTATCATCTATTAGTTCTTCTAATTTTTTTAGATCTAATTTTTTTTCTAAAAAGTAGCTTTCAATCTTTTTTAATTCATTGTTAACTTTTGATCGGTCAAGCTTACATTTTCTAAAGATAGAGTTTACAATCTCAAGTGACAATCCCTTGTAATTTTTTAATTTTGTTTGAATGATTCTTTTAATTGTTATTTCGTTGTCTTCGTAACACGGTATTATTCCCGCTTTTGTTGATTTTTCAAAAAGGTTTCTTAACTTTGATTTCTTGTCTAAAATATCAGCAAATAGATAAATTTTTTGATCAAGTTCTATTTTTTCTATTTCCTCTATAATTTCTAAAAGCTTATTTGTAACATTGTTAACAAATATAATTTTCTTTTTTTCAAATAAAGAAAGATTACTTATTTCTTTTTCTAACAAATTCTTATTTTTTAAAACTTCTTCCTCATTTAATCTTATGACTTCAGACTCTGCAGAATCTCCTTCTATTTTGATTTTAAATTCATCTTTAAGCCCAATATTTTCCCCGTAAAATAAATTTAAATTTGTTCTTAAATTTTTTATATTATTTTCAATCTGATAACTTTTAAACAGCATTTAGAGTTAGGATTATTTCACTTATTATATCTTCTGATATTTTTTTAGTGAGTGTTTCTAATGTTTTTTTTTCGTTATTTAATGTTTGAGAATATTGATCGTTTGTATCGTAGACACCAGATCTCATTTTATTAAATTTTACCTGTTTATTCCCGTTTAAAAAATTGATTGTTACATTTGCTGTAACTGAAATTACATATTTTGTGACTTCATTTTTAATATTTTTTTCCCTTATAGAGCGTTGTTTAACTGTGTTTAAATCAATTGAAATAATTTCTTTACTGTTAGGATTTGAGTTAGTTAATAATTTGTTTTTAATCTTAAAACCGATTCTTTTATCTCCAGAAGTTGTAGTCTCTAGTAGTTGAAAATTACTTTCAGACGGATCGACAGTTTTAAAGCCGCATCCGGTAATAAAAATAACTAAAAATACGCTGAATATTCTCATTAATTTGAGATAATGTAATTTAAAATTTTATTTTTAACAAATATAGTTTTTATAATTTTATTATTATCCAGATATTTCTTGGTTTTAGAATTTTTTAATACAACCTCATTTATCTTATTTTCTTGTAAGTCTTTTTGAACGGTTAAAATATCCCTAGTTCTTCCATTAACTTGAATAGCTATTTTTATCTCATCCAGATAACTTTTACTTTCTATTTTAGGCCATTTATCAATAGTTTTACATTTTAAAAGTTCTAAACATTCATAGGCAAGGTGTGGCACAAAAGGTATCATTAACTTTATTATTTTTGTTAGGTTTTCTTTAAACACTTTATTGCTAATGCTTGAGTCTAAATTTTCTTTCAAAATTTTATAAATTTCATAAATATGAGCTATTGAAACGTTAAACCTAAAATTGTTTATAGAATTATCTATCTTATGCACATAATTATTAATTTTAGATATAAATTTATCTTCTATATTTTTATCAAATTTCTTTTCTTTTCTAGATGATGCTAAAAAATTTAAATTCCAAATTTTTTGCAAAAATTTATTAGCTGAAGCCACTCCAACGTCAGACCACTGTACATCTTTTTCTGGTGGACTGTCTGATAAAATAAACCATCTTACAGCGTCGGCGCCATATTGATCTATCATTATTTCTGGATCTACGGTATTTTTTTTTGATTTCGACATTGATTCAGATGGTCCAACAGTCACATCACTTCTATCTGTTTTTTTAACTGTTTTATTTGCATTTAATTTTTCTACTTCATTAGGATATAACCAAGTTCCATACTGATCTTTATATGTCTCGTGACAAACCATACCTTGAGTAAATAAATTTTTAAATGGTTCTGAAATATTGAAGTTTTTATAACATGCATTAATTCCTTTAGTAAAAAATCTAGAATATAATAAGTGGAGTATAGCGTGTTCAATACCTCCAATGTACTGGTCTACAGGCATCCAATATTTAATTTTTTTTTCGTCAAACGGTGAAATTTTGTGATCTGGTGAACAAAATCTTAAAAAATACCAAGACGAGTCAACAAAAGTATCAAGTGTATCAGTTTCTCTCACAGCCTTTTTCCCCGAAGATTTTTGAGTCGTATTTTTCCAAGTTGGATGCGTGTCCAAAGGATTTCCCTTAGATTCAAGATTTATATCTTCTGGAAGTTCTATAGGTAATTCGCTTTTTTCAACAGGCACAACACTCCCGTCTTCCAAATATATCATAGGTATTGGGCAGCCCCAATAGCGCTGCCTAGATATCCCCCAATCTTTGAGTCTATATAAAGTTTTTCTTTTTCCTAAATTTTTTTTTTCAATTTCGTCAATTATTTTTTGTTTTGCGCTATGTACATTTAAATCATTTAAAAATTCTGAGTTGATTATTTTTCCGTCTCCAGTGTAAGCTTCATTTAGTTCATTATCAATTTTACCATCAGAAACAACTTTTTTAATTTCAAGTTTATACTTTTTTGCAAATTCAAAATCTCGCTGATCATGAGCTGGACAACCGAAGATCGCACCACTTCCGTAATCCATCAATACAAAATTTGCAAAGTAAATTGGTATTTTTTTATTATTTAAAAAGGGATGTTCTGCATAGAGTTCAGTGTTAAACCCTAACTTATCAGCGTTTGCCAAGGCTTCCTCGGTAGTCCCAGTTTGATTACAAGTCTCTTTAAATTCTAAAAATTTTTTGTCTTTTATAAATTTTTTACTTAAATTGTGATCAACAGATAAAGCTATAAAACTTGCACCAAAAATCGTATCTGGTCTTGTCGTAAATATATTGATTTTATCTTTACTCTTTTCTATTTTAAAATCAATTTCACATCCGAATGATTTACCAATCCAGTTCTTTTGCATTAGTTTTACTTTTTCAGGCCAACCATCAAGAGAGTTTAAATCCTCTAAAAGATTGTTAGAAAATTTAGTGATATTAAAAAACCATTGTGAAAGTTTTTTTCTTTGGACTTTAGCATTAGATCTCCATCCTCTACCATTAATAACCTGCTCGTTGGCAAGAACAGTGTTTTCAACTGGATCCCAATTAACATAAGTTTCTTTCCGAGAGACGAGCCCCTTTTTGTAAAAATCAATGAACAGTTCTTGCTGGTGTTTATAATAATCTTTGTTACAAGTAGAAATTTCTTTATCCCAGTCTATAGACAAACCAAGGAGTTTTAATTGTTTTTTCATTGTTTTAATATTTTCATTCGTCCACTTTTTTGGATGTAAGTTGTTTTGTTTAGACGCATTTTCAGCTGGTAATCCAAATGCATCCCATCCCATGGGATGGAGAACATTAAACCCATTTAAATATTTATAGCGAGCTATTACATCCCCAATTGTATAATTTCTGACGTGACCCATATGAATTTTTCCTGAAGGATAAGGAAACATTTCTAAACAATAATACTTTTTCTGAGAATTTATTCTTTTTACAGAATTGACATTACTTTTGGTACGCCATTTTTTTTCAATTGTTGTAAAATTATAGCGCTCCATGCTTTTGTATTAGCTTATTTTTTCTTTTTTTCTTTGGTATTTTTTTCAAATAAAGTTGCTTTTTTTAATATCACGGACCGTAATTCAGAATTAATTTTTGAACTATTAGGCAACAGAGAAATACTACAATTATTCATATTTTTGCAATTTTTTTTGTGAACAACTATTTTAATGCTATCGGATCTTATTTCGTTCGATAAAAATCTTACTGTAATTTTAAGTGAGTCTTCGTTTGAATTAACGCCTTCAGAGTACCAATCTGTAATTATCATACCTCCTGAATAGTCAACAGTTGTCAAAGGGATAAAATCTAAAACTTCTAAGGACGCTCTCCACATGGGATTTGATGTACTAAACTCATAAGTTGTTGATTTCTTACCTAGATTACCCAAAGAAAGACCTCTACCCTCTCTGATATTTCTTTTTGCTCTTTCATCTGGATCTAAAGGTTCATTTCTTAAATCTACAGGTTTATGTATTGATTTTAATTTTTTACCTACTCCACAGGATGTAATAAGTGCACTAGTTAGAATTAAAGTGACCAGAATTTTAATAAATCTTCGCATATTCATTGTGAATTTTTCATACTATATAATAAATTTGTAAATTAAGCCAAAAAGTCCTGAATTTACATGGTTTCTTGGTTGTTGTATTTATATCACACAAAGGCACTAAATCACTAAATTTAAGCAAAATTTGACTAAATTTTCATAGGTAAGTGTAATTTCTCATTAAATATAAATTTTATATTTAAACAAGGAGAAAATATGAAACAATTAAAAACTATAGTAGCTTTAATTGCCGGATTATTTGCTTTTACATCTGTTAACGCAGGTGAATTATCAGTATCTGGTTCAATGCAAGTTACTTATCAGTCTGAAGTTGATGACGTAACGGGTAACCCGTTAGGTATGAACACAGACATATCGCTTTCTGGATCAACAGATACAGATTTCGGTACAGCTAGCTGGTCAATGGCTACAGATGGAACTTTTTTAGGTGACTCTGGTGCAGACCACAAATACAGCTTAGCGACAGGTTTAGGTACTTTCTCAATAGCTAACTCAGGTGATTCTGCGAATGCTGTTGACGATATTACACCTACAGCTTTCGAAGAAGCTAACGGTTCAGGTTCAGGAACTTACTCAGTAGACTTTGGTTCAGGTATGGACGGGTCAATGAGCTTAGGTTACTCAAACGGTGATTTAGCAGGAACAGGTATTTCTGTGTCTTACAATTACTATCCTAAACTAGACGGTACAACTAATAATGAAAAAGGTGCTTCAGGCGATGCAGGTGGAGCGAATTCTTCAGCTGAGTCAATCAATGTTGGTATTCCATTAGCGAATTTACCAGTAATTGGTTCATCACCACTAGGAGGAATGAAAATTACTCTTGGTTATGAAGACATGGACTCAACAGTAACAAATGCAAGACCAAAACAAGGTGGTACTGCAGCTGTTGTATTACCAGTTGGACCATTAAAAATTGGTTACCAAAAGAAAGCTTACCAAGCAGTAGGTACAGCGGTATCAGAAGCACAAAAAGTGTTTTATAAAGATGATATCCTAGGTATTGCTTACGCAGTGAACGATGATTTTGCAATTTCTTACAATATCATCGAGTCTGACAAGCACTTACACTCAACAGGAAATGTAGAGCAAGAGACAAAATCTCTTAACATTGCATACACTGTTGGTGGTCTAACTCTTGGATTTGCAGATGCAAAAACATCAAATGCTGCTTATTCAGTAGGTAGTGATGACGACACAAGAACTATTAGTATTAAAACTGCGTTTTAATAACTTAAAAGTTTAATTAAAAAAGCCGGCTAATTATAGCCGGCTTTTTTTTTATCTCAGATAAAATTGCAAAATATTTAGATTTTACAGAATTTAATTTATTAAGATTATTTATCTTAATACCGCCTAAAGGCACTAACTTTCCATTAAATATGGAAGCGTATTTGTTAAATTTATTAATTCCAAGAAAATCTGATTTACTCTTATAGTTTACTAAAAATAATCTTGATAATAATATATGTTCACAACCCTGCTTTATCTTTTCATTTATTTCTCTAATATTATGAGCGGAGCCAATAATTTTAAAATTCTTATTTTTTTTGTGTAGGTGATTAAAAGATTTATTGTAAGAAGATAAATAAATTCCATCAGCTTTAAGATCAATAGCCAGGGTAAGGTTATTGGCAATAATAAATTCTATTTTTTTATTTTTACATGATTTGCAAAATTTCACTAAATCTAGACGATTCTCAATTTTTTTTTGATTTCTGTAAATAATTACAAACTTATTGTATTTATTTATCCTTTCTAAATTGATATCTTTTATACTTTCGATTATTAAAAAGTATTTTTTTTTAATTACAAACATATGAACAAAATAATAAATAATTTTAACAAAATTAAATCAAATATTGAAAATTCAAAACTTTCTCATGATGTAAAAATTATAGCCATTAGTAAAACTTTTCCTCTTGAACATATTAAACCATTAATTGATCATGGCCACAATCACTTTGGTGAAAATAAAGTGCAAGAGGCAACAGCAAAGTGGACAGAATTAAAAAACAAAAATCCTAAAATCAAATTACATATGGTAGGTAAACTTCAAACTAATAAAGCTAAAGATGCTGTTAAATTGTTTGATTATGTTCACTCCTTAGATAGTAAAAAATTAGCAGATATACTAGTTAAACAGGAGAAAAATTTAAATAAAAAATTAAAATATTTTATTCAAGTAAACATTGGAAAAGAAATTCAAAAATCAGGAATTTCTATATCCGAGTTAGAGCCTTTCTTTAATTACTGTAAATATGAAGTAAAACTTGACGTTGTTGGTTCTATGATTATTCCACCTAATGATCACAATACCCAAACGTATTTTAAATCCCTATATGAACTAAATAAATCCATAGGACTCAAAGAACTTAGTATGGGTATGTCAGCAGACTATTTAGAAGCAGCTAAATACGGATCAACTTTTGTAAGAATAGGCAGCTCTATTTTTGGCGAGAGATCTTAATTTCAGTATTTATTTTCATTTTACTAATAATTTTTAAAATATTTTTTTTATTAATAGCTATACATCCTTTAGTTTTTTCATAATTTTTTTTTGCGACATGTATGAAAATAGCACTACCTTTATTTTTTTTTACAGGTTTCATGTTATAATTTAGTACTAGAATTATGTCGTAAATATTATCCTTTCTGTGTAGCTCCTCAAATCTATAATTAAATGGTTTATGGATTAATTTATTATAATTTTTCGACCTTGGATCATCGCACCACCCCATATCTTTTTGGATAGCTATTTTCTTAAATTTAGTTTTAATTTGTTTGATTTTATCTTTTCTATATAACAAGAATTTTACTTTAAACAGACCAATTGGGGTAATCAGATCCCCTTCTTTTCTTTTATATCCAATTCCCCTTTTACCTATGGCGCATTTTACTTTATATTTATCAAAGTAAAGAAAATTTTTATTAATATTAATATGCATAAATGCAACGTTCTTTTTTATGGTCTCCCTTCATTTTTTACCACATTAAATGAACTCAAACCTTTTTTAAAGTTTAATTGTATGGCTGAAAGCACATTTAATAATTGTGAAATTATTTTATTTAGTGATGACGTTCTTAAAAATAAGAAAAAAAAGGATCTAATAATTAAAAGTAAATTAATTAAAATATGCGTCTCTAAATCTAGACTTACTCATACAGAATTTGACGCTTGTTTGGCTATTCCAGTTACTATAGCGGAAATTAATAAATTAATAGAGGATGTTGCTGCAAAAAAATTATTTAGTATAAATTCTTCCATTAAAGTAAAAAAATATTTATTAAATAAAAATGAAAAAAAATTAATTTATGGTGATAATTCGATAATATTAACTGAGAAAGAGATCCAGTTAATCGAGTTACTTTTGAATAAGTCTAAACCAATTACTAAAGACAATATTTTATTATCTGTATGGAATTATTCTACTGAAGCAGATACCCATACCGTTGAAACACACATATATAGATTAAGAAAAAAAATTAGTAATAAATTTTTTGACGAAAAATTTATTCTCAATAATAAAGACGGTTATTTTTTATGAAAAAAAGAAATAAAATTGCTATTGATTTATTTTCTACTAAATATAGAAAAAGAGTAGTGAAACCCAAAAAAGGAAAAGGAAGTTTTAAAAGAAGAAAAAAATAGAGCTATTTAATTCGTGCTCCAAAAATTTGAATAATTTTGGATGACATTTCTGTGCCCATTAACAAACTATCCTTGATTGATTTTCCATTTACATATCCATGAAGAAAACCCCCTGCAAACAAATCACCAGCACCTGTTAAATCCACAATTTTAAGTTCTTTTTTAGCATTGCATTCCACTACTTCATCATTATTTATTGCTAATGATCCTTTTTCACCGCGAGTAACTACTACGATTTTTTTTATTTTTTTTGAAAACTCAATTACTTCTTCGAATTTTTTTGCATTAATTAGAGATGTAATTTCTTGTTCATTCGCAAAAACAATGTCTAATCTATTTTTTACTAATTCTAAAAAATTTGACTTATGCCTTTCAACACAAAATAAATCAGATAATGACATGGCAACTCTTGAAGAATTATTTATAGCTTTATTGAAAGCCATTTTTGGCTGCCCTTCATCCCACAGATAACCTTCAAGAAACAAAATTTTGCTTTTTTTTATTGCATCAACATCAATATCATTTTCACTAATTTTTCCAGCTGTGCCTAAAAAAGTTACCATTGTTCTCTCAGAGTCTGGTGTTATCAAAATTAAACAAGTGCCAGTAGGAATAGACTCTTTTTTTTTAGAATAAAAAAATTTCACATTTTCTTTTCTTAAGCCGTTCTCGTATTTAGTGCCTAATTCATCATCACTTACTTTACCTATAAAACCTACTTCATCCCCTAATTGTGCAAGACCAACTATTGAATTAGCAACTGAGCCACCTGAAACAGTTTCTTCAATTTTTAAATTTGATAGTAATTTCTTGAATTCATTTTCATTTACTAATTTCATGGTACTCTTAGTTAAAGAGTTGTTTTTGAGGAAATTTTCATCAATTTTGCAAATTACATCTACAATTGCATTTCCAATACCAAGAATTTTCATTTTTATGCTTTTTTAGTTTTAATCGGTTTTTTTCTGTTTGGATAACAGCTTTTACAAATTTTACAAGTTATTCCGTGGCAGTCTCTTGCTTTACAATATTCTCGGCCATACCATATAATTTGAAGATGAAGCTTATTCCAGTATTTTTCTGGAAATATTTTTTTTAAATCTTTCTCAGTTTGAACAACATTTTTACCACTTGTAAGACCCCATCGTTGTGCTAGCCTATGAATGTGAGTGTCAACAGGAAAGGCCGGATAACCAAAACCTTGAGACATTACTACGCTAGCTGTCTTGTGACCAACTCCGGGTAATCTTTCTAAATCTTCGTAAGTTTTAGGCACCATTCCATTATATTTTTCTATTAAAGTTTTTGATAGATAAAAAATACTTTTAGCTTTAATCCTAAATATTCCAATTTTTTTTATAAGTCTTTCAATCTTTTTTCTTCCAAGTTTTACAAAATGCTCGGGTTTATTATATTTTGGGTAAATTTTTTTTGTAACATTATTTACATTCACATCGGTACATTGAGCTGAAAGTAATACTGATACTAAAAGAGTGAATGTATTCTTGTAATTCAAGGGAATTGGAACTTTTGGATAAGTTTTATTTAAAATTTTTATGATGATCTTAGATTTTTGGCTGTTGTTCACTTAAAATTTAGAAGATCTCTCATTGAATAGAGGCCAGATTTTTTATTAGATAACCACTTAGCAGCTGTAAGTGCACCCTCAGAGTAAAGCGCTCTGTCAAAAGACTCATGGTTTAATGTTATAACTTCTTTGCCACTAGAAAAGGTTACTTCATGTTCGCCGATTACATCACCTTTTCTAATCGAATTAAAATTAATTTTTTTACTAAAAGGAAAATTTTTCTTATTTAAGTATTTTTTTCCAATTATACTGTAAAATTCTTTATTTTTTCCTGTGGCTATGCCTTTACCTAACATTAAAGCAGTACCTGATGGATAATCCTTTTTGTATTTGTGATGAATCTCGTTAACTTTACTTAAGAAATTTTTTCCTAAAGATTTTGATGCGATCTCAGTAAGATACATCAATAAATTCACACCCAAACTCATATTTCCAGCTTTTAAAATAGGTATCTTTTTAGAAAATTTTTTTATCAAATTTTCTTCTTTCTTACTAAAACCTGTTGTCCCAATTACAACTTTCTTTTTTTGTTTAACTGCAATTTTAAGAACTTCTAAGGTACATTTAGGTACAGTGAAATCTATGATTATTTTTGCCTTTTTAAATGCTCTTATTGTATTCAGCTCAGGTTTGATTCCTAAAATTGTTTTATCAATTATTCTATTTTCAGTTAAAGATACGATTTTAAAAGATTTATTTTTATTTGCAGATTTGATGAGTTGTTGACCCATTCTGCCCATGCACCCAGTTATCGCTAAATTAATCTTTTTCATTATCCAACTAAATAAATAACTACAATAATCACTAGTACAATTATAGTCCAGACAGATAAATTGTTTAAGAATTGTTTTAATTTACTATTAGTGGATAAAAAGCCAGGTAAGATTAAAGCAAGAACTGCAATAAGAAATATTGCAGACATTATTTGGTCAGTTTCCATTTATATCAAGTTTTTTTCCAGAATTTTTTAGCCTTTTCAAAAAAGCTTTTAATCACTGGATCTGGTTTATTCACTTCAATATCATTAAATTCTTCTAATATTTCTTTTTGTCTTTTAGATAGAGAAGTAGGTACTTGAGTTACAACTCTAATATAAAGATCACCAAAAATATTTCTTCTGAGAATTGGCATACCTTTACCTTTTAATCTAAATTGCTTTCCGTGTTGTGTTCCTGAAGGAATTTTAATTTTAGATCTTCCTCCATCAATTGAAGGAACTTCTACGGAAGTACCTAAAGCTGCATCAGAAAATGAAATTGGTAATTCGTAGTATAAATTTTCATCAGATCTTTTAAATATACTATGATTATCTATTGAAATAAATAAATACAAATCTCCACTAGATCCGCCTTTGGAGCCTGCCTCACCTTTCCCAGATAATCTAATTCTTGTTCCATCATCAACTCCTTTTGGAATTTTAACAGTTACGTTTTCATTTGCTTGAGTTTTTCCATTACCACTACAACTGTTACAAGGTGTTCCAATCATTTCACCGTAGCCACTGCATTGTGGACAAGTTTGTTGAACTGTAAAGAATCCTTGATTAGTTCTTACCTTTCCTCTGCCCGAACAATAATCACATCTGATCGGTTTAGAACCTTTTGCGGCACCACTTCCCGAGCAGGATTTGCAGGATTTGTAAGTAGTATATCTAACATTTTTTTCAGTTCCTTTATAAGCTTCTTCTAAGCTTATACTAACATCATACCTTAAATCATTTCCTCTATTACTCGTTCTTCTTGAGGAGCCTCCGCCGAAGTCACTAAAAAAATCTTCAAAAATATCAGAAAATGAGGAACTATCAAAACCTCCGAAACCTTGGAAACCACCTCCACCTCCACCTCCCTCAAAAGCTGCATGACCAAATTGATCGTAGTTTGCTTTTCTCTTTTCATCTGAAAGAATATGATAAGCCTCACTGGCCTCTTTAAACTTTTCTTCTGAAGCCTTGTCTCCTTTATTTTTGTCTGGATGGTACTTTAATGCGAGTTTTCTGTAAGCTTTTTTTATGTCGTCTTTCGAAGCTCCTCTTGGGATACCTAAGACATCATAACAATCTCTTTTAGCCACAGGACGT
>TARA_B100000963_G_scaffold39290_1_pt1 | contig 14740 bp, 15 predicted proteins | sample TARA_B100000963 | Tara Oceans TARA_B100000963 (sample SAMEA2622097) | marine metagenome | biome: marine biome (ENVO:00000447); feature: surface water layer (ENVO:00002042); material: "saline water (ENVO:00002010), including plankton (ENVO:xxxxxxxx)" | depth 5 m | reverse complement strand
ATCTTTGAAAGCATCAGTACTGACAATGAGTAAAAAATCATTGGTTTATCATATATAGTTAAAAGATGTTTATTAATTAAAGTCGTTAGGGGCTTTAGGCGCGAGCCTGATCCGCCTGCTAGCAATATACCTTTTTGAAATTGCATAATTTAGATAAAGTATTAGAAGTTTCTGATGATTTATATAAAAAAAATTAATTTTTTTAAAGATACTAGAGGTAAGTTAGTATCTATAGACCACAAAAAATTTAAGTTTTTTTCAATAAAAAGAACTTTTTTTATAAATTTTATTAAAAGAAAAGTTACAAGAGGGAAGCATGCTCATAAAAAATGTTCTCAATTTATTATTTGTATTTCGGGAAAAATTAAAATTAAGACTATTGACTCAAATTTAAATAAAAAAAACTATATTTTATCTGATTTAAACAAGGGTATTTACATTAGACCTTATGTATGGGTTGAAATAGTATCGATGGAAAGCAATACATCAATAGCATGTTTTGCAGATAGAAAATATGAAAAATTAGATTATATAAAATCGTTTGTTGAATTTAAAAAAATAATTAGATAATGAATATATTAATCACCGGGTGTTTAGGTCACATAGGCTCCTCTTTACTTCCCAAGTTGTTAAAAAAAAATTATAATATATTCGGTATAGATTCAAACATTAACAATAATTTAAATACAATCTTTAATCTAAAAGAAAAAAAATTTACTTTTTTTCTAGAGGATTTAAAAAAATTTGAATACAAAAAAAAAATTAAAAAAATAGATATTATTATTCACTTGGCGTCTACTACTAATGCAGAGTTGAGTTTATTTCATAAAAAAGATTATGAGCGTAATAATTTAAAATGTTTTAAAAAAATTTTAGAAATTAGTGAGTTTTATAAATCTAAATTGATTCATATTTCATCAACAAGCGTATATGGTTTATCATCTGATTTAGTAAATGAAAATTTAAGTGAAAAATATCTAAAACCTCAAAGTCCATACGCTGATATAAAGCTTAAAGAAGAAAAATTATTAAAAAAAAGTAAAATAAAATTCGTCTCTCTAAGATTTGGTACAATAGTAGGTGCATCTTCTGGTATGCGATTTCATACTGCTGTTAATAAGTTTTGTTTAGCTGCCAGATTTGATAAGCCATTACCTGTTTGGAAGTCTGCATACAATCAGTATCGACCTTATCTTTCTTTAAGAGATGCAGTTAAAACGTTTAATTTTTTTATAAATAATAAATATTTAATTAATAATGAAATTTACAATATTGTTACTAATAATTTTACTGTTTCAGAAATATTATTTAAAATAAAAAAAATTTATAATAAAAAAATTAAGATTAATTACGTTAATTCAAAAATAATGAATCAACTTTCTTATAAAGTTGATGGAAACAAAATTAAAAAAATTGGGTTAATTTTATCTAATAAAATTGATAATGATATTGAAAACACAAAAAATTTTTTAAGTTAAATGAAATCTTTTCTGTCAAAATCAGAACCTAAGTTTATTATGTCATTTGGTCAAATGCCTTTGGCAAATAAGTTTCTAGAAGCTAAAAATTTTAAAGACGAAAAGTTTTATGACATGAGTGTTGGTTTTGATGAAAATCTTTCTCTATTTCAATTAATAGATTCCCCAGATCCTGGAGAAATGTTTGATAGAAATTATGCTTTTTTCTCTGGTACTTCAAAATATATGGTTTCACATTTTGAAACTTTTTCGAATGAAATTAAAGATCGACTAAAAAATATTTCAAAAATAAAAAAAGTAATAGAGATAGGATGTAATGATGGAATAATGTTACAAAACTTTATTGATAAAGATAAATACGATCACTTAGGTATTGAGCCTTCAAAAAACGTATATGAGGTAGCTAAGAAAAAAAAATTAAATGTAATAAATGATTTTTTTACAAATGAGTTAAGTTTAAATTTAAAAGAATATATTAAAAAAACTGATGTTATTTATGCTGCAAATGTTATCTGCCATATTCCAAATTTAAATAATTTATTTAAAGGAATTGAAGAATTATTAAATAAGAAAGGTGTTTTCATTTTTGAGGAACCCTATTTGGGTGACGTAATTAGATTAACATCATATGATCAAATTTATGATGAGCATGTATATTTATTTTCTTTACTTTCAGTTGATAAAATTTCTAAATTGTTCGATTTAGAACTTATAGATGCTTACCCTCAGAAAACTCACGGGGGCTCCATGAGATATGTTATAGCTAGAAAAGGAGAGTACTCTATTAGTGATAATCTTAAGAAATTAATGCTTAAAGAGTTAGATCAAGGTTTAGATAAAATTGAAACTTATCTTAATTTTAAAGATAATTGTGAAAGTTCAAAAAAAAGATTGTTTAAAATTTTAAGTTCATATGCTGATCAAGGTAAAAAAGTTTCTGGCTATGCAGCAACCTCTAAAAGTACAACTATTCTAAATTATTGCAAAATAGGTAAAGACCTCATTGATTGTATATATGACACAACACCTTTGAAAATAAATAAATTTTCTCCAGGAATGCATATTCCAATAAAGCATCATAAAGATTTTGCTCTTGAAAAGCCTGATGTATCATTATTGTTCGGATGGAATCATAAAAAAGAAATTTTTGATAAAGAATATAATTATACTAAAAATGGAGGTACTTGGATATCTCATATATCTGACTTAATATGATTTTAAATGCAAACCCAAATTTAGAAAACAGATTTTTTTCTAAAGAGGTAAAAAAAAAAATATCGAAAGTTATAAATTCTGGAAGATATATTTTGGGAAATGAAGTTAAAAACTTTGAAAAAAAATTTTCGAACTTCATAGGATCTAAATATGCAGTGGGAGTGAATAGTGGAACTGATGCTTTAATTATTGCATTAAAAACTCTTGGTGTTTCAAAGGGAGATGAGGTTATTATTCCATCTATAAGTGCATCAGCAACTGCGATTGCTGTTAAAAATGTTGGTGCAAATATAGTTTATGCTGATTTAGATTTAGAAAGTTACAACGTATCTGCAAGAACAATAAAACCTAAAATTTCAAAAAAAACTAAAGCGATAATAGTTGTTCATTTGCATGGTTTAACAGCAGATATTACTTCGATAAAAAAAATCATTAGAAATAAAAATATAAAAATTATTGAAGATTGTGCGCAATCTCATGGATCAAAATTAAATAATAAATATACCGGAAATTTAGGTGATATTGGTTGTTTTAGTTTTTATCCTACAAAAAATTTAAATTGTATTGGTGATGGAGGTGCAATTACCACTAGTAATAAAAAATTTTATAATTTAGCGCAACGAATTAGAGAATATGGTTGGGCTAATCGTGATGATAGTAAAATTGTAGGTATAAATTCAAGATTAGATGAAATTCAAGCAGCAATTTTAACAATTAAATTAAAAAGATTATGTTTTCTAAATAATAAGAGAAGAAAAATAGCAAAAAAATATTTTGCAAATATAACTAAATCTAAAAAAATAATTTTACCCAAATTTAAGAAAATTGATAATCATGTTTTTCATCATTTTGTAGTAAGGTTAGAGAATATTAATAGATCAAAATTGATAAAATCTTTTTTAAAAAAAGGTATTCAAATATTGATTCATTATAAAAAACCTCTTTTTGAACAAAAAGCATTAAAATCAAATAAGATAAAATTGAGCAATGCATCAAAAATTGCAAAAAACATTATATCTTTACCCATTTACCCAAATTTAAAAAACCAGGATGTTAAAAAAATATATAGAGAACTAAATAAATATGCATAAAAAAATTTTGACAAGAAATCAATTTGATAATTTAAGAAACAAAAAATTATTAGCTATGCAAAAAGATAAATCTATTTTTAATCAATCAATAAAATTGATTGAAAAAGCTGACAAATATATGTTTATTCATCAAAATAACTTCTTTGGGGAACCATCAATTAATTTTTCAGAAGATTTAATAAAATTTCAAGAAGCTATATACGAAGTTAAGCCAGACATTGTAATTGAAGTTGGAGTTGCCTGGGGTGGAACGACATTATTTCTTGCTTCGATTTTAGAGGGATTGAATAAAGGCAGTGTGATTGGGATTGATATTTATATGCCATTTCATGTAAAAAAAGCACTCAAGCAAAAAGGAAAAATTTCAAAAAGGATACATTTAATTAAAGGTTCATCTATTGAATATAATACAATAAATAAAATAAAAAAAATTATAAAAAATAAAAAAGTCTTAGTTATCTTAGACTCCAATCATACAGAGGAGCATGTTTATAAAGAGCTAGAAATTTATTCCAAATTGGTTAATAAAAATTCTTATATAATTGTGTGTGACACAATTATAAATTATATTAAACCTAATTCAGATAGGAAAAGAGATTGGGGGAAAAATAATAACCCACTAACAGCAATTGAAAATTTTTTGAAAAAAAATAAAAATTTTAAATATTCAAAAAACTTAAATAAGAAATTATTAATTAGTTGTAATTATAATGGTTTTATTAAAAGAGTGAAATAATGGGTAAATCATGTTTTTTAATTACAGGAGGCTCAGGTTTTATTGGAACAAATTTTTGTCAATTGTTATCGCAAAAATATAAAGTTATTAACTTAGATAAGTTATCTTATTGCTCTGTTCCAGAAAAATATAAGAAAATAAATAAAAAAAATTATAAATTTATTAAATCAGATATTTCCAATACTAGAATAATAAAAAAAATTTTCCATAAACATAAAATTGATTTTTTGGTAAATTTTGCTTCCGAATCTCATGTTGATAGGTCAATAGATAACCCAAAAAAATTCATAGGAGATAATATTAATTCTACCCTTTCTCTTTTGGATACTCTAAAAAATTTAAAAGATAAAAATAAATTAAAAAATAATTTTAAATTTATTCATATTTCAACAGATGAAGTTTATGGAAGTAGCTTCTTACCTTTGAATGAAAAATCTAAATTAAAACCAAACTCACCTTATTCATCATCAAAAGCTTCTATAGATAATATATTAAGATCTTACGGAAAAACTTATAATTTTCCTTATATTATATGTCGTCCTTGTAATAATTTTGGACCTTATCAATTTTTAGAAAAGTTTGTTCCAACAATAATAACCAAGGTATCCAAAAATAAAAAAATACCTCTTTATGGTGATGGTAAAAATTTGAGAGAATGGATATATGTGGAAGATACATGTAAAGCTATTTTTAAAATTTGTTTAAAATCAAAAATTTACGAGACGTATAACATTGGGTCATCTGTAAGATTGAAAAATATTGATTTATGCAAAATTATTTACAATGCCAAATTTAAAAATCTTAATAATTTTAATTCTAGAATAGATAAAGTTTATGATAGACCAGGGCATGACAGATCATACTCTATAAATTCAAATAAAATTAATAAAGGTATTTATAAAACTAAAGTTAATAAAAGATATATAATAAAAAAATTTGAAGAAACTGTTAAATGGTATTATGTAAATAGTAAATGGGTTAATTCTTGTTTTTTAAATTTCAAAGGCAAAAGATTGGGTTAATGAAAAATATTATTCCACAAAAGTTTAAATCATTAAAATTTAAAGATAATAGGGGATATTTTCAGGAGTGTTTTTTAAAAAAAAAAATTAAATTTAATCCAGTACTTTCTGCTTTATCTTTTTCTAAGAAAAATGTTATTAGAGGATTACATATACAATTGAGAAAAAAACAAAAAATCTTTATTACTGTACTTAATGGAAAAATTCTTGATGTATGTATTGATGTCAACATCTATAGTAAAGATTTTGGAAAAATATTTATAAATAAACTGAACGCTGGAGATATGCTATATATTCCAAGAAATTATGCACATGGTTTTGCAGCTTTAGAAAAAGAAAATTTAATAATGTATCAATTTTCAGAGTACAGAGATCAAAATTCTGAAATAGGAATTAGATATGATGATAAAGACTTAAATATAAAATGGCCAGTTAGAATACCAATTCAATCAAAAAAAGATAAAAAAAATATATCTTTCAAAAAATTTAAGAAAATAATTAAAAGAAAATAAATCTTAGTTTTGCTTTAAATTTGTAATTTTTTAATAAGATTAGAGCTACTAAATATTTTTTTATTTAATGTATTTATTCTAATTGTTTTTTTTTTATATTTTTTCATGAATTTTTCTCCAATTATTTCATCTTTTTTATATTCTGATCCTTTAAATAATATATCTGGCTTAATAAATTTTATAAGCTCTAGAGGATTATTTTGATTAAAAATTATTACCAAATCAACAACTCTCAAATTCATGAGTTGATATGATCTAAATTTTTGATTAATAATAGGTCGATTTATTCCTTTCAATTTTTTAACAGAACTATCTGAATTTAAACCAACTATTAAAAGTTCACATTTTTTTTTACATTTTTTTAAAAAATCTATGTGACCAGGATGCAAAATATCAAAACAACCATTTGTAAAACCGATATTATATGATTTATAATCTTCTAATTTGTTTCTCACTTCAACTCTATTGTCAGAGAAATTAAATATATTCGTTTCATTAAATTTTTGTTTTTTAAAGTCTTCAATTTCTCTTTTAGAGACACTTGTTGTACCAATTTTTTTTACAGCTAAAGCAGATGCTATATTTGCTGTATTCAACGATTCATAAATTTTTTTATCTTTTAAAAAATAATTGAGAAATGTTGAACCAAATGTGTCGCCAGCACCTGATAAATCATAAATTTCAACTTTTGTTGCTTTATTTTCTAAGAAATTATTATATTTTTTTTGATACGTTAATGATCCTTTGCTTCCTAAAGTTAAAATAAAGTAAGAAATGTTGTATTTAATTGCAATTGTTCTAATTGCTTTTTTGATATTTGATTTTATATCTAGATTAAGATTAGTAACTTTTGATAAAAAATCTAAATTAGGCTTTATAAAATTCACATTTTTAAATATTTTAAGATCATTATTTTTAGGATCAACAAAAATTGGAATTTTCGAATTCTTTACATATTTTTTTACAATATCAAGAAGAGGAGCTGTAATTAAACCTTTATTATAATCTGCGATGTAAATTGCGTGTATATTTTTAAGAGAAAAAATTTTTTTTTTAATTTCATAGAGAGAATTTTTATCTAAGTTTAATTTTTCTTCCTCATCAAGTCTTAAAAATTGATGGCTATTCATTTGAAATCTTGTTTTTAAAGTAGTTTTCGTTTTCTGCTTGTAAATAATCAATTTTTTTATTTTATTAGATAATAATTTTTTTGAAATTTTTGCATAAGAGTCATTTCCTAAAACTGTAAGAAAATATACGTTATTGTTTTGATCTACTAAGTTTGAGGCAACATTACCGGCGCCTCCTAAAGAATAATTAAAATTTTTAAGATTAAGGACAGGAGATGGTGCCTCAGGTGAGATTCTTTTAACATTTCCTCTTACATACTTATCTAGTATAAAATCACCAATTACTAAAATATTACTTTTATTGCTCATAAATTAAGATTATTAAAAATTAAAATGAAATTAAATATATTTTTTTACATCAAATATTTTTATTATAAAATTATTAATATAATTGTAAATATAATTTTCTTAAAAGAAAAAAAAAATAAAAATAATGATTTAATAATAATTAAAACAGATAATATTGGTGATTATATTTTATTCAGAAATTTCCTACCAATTATAAGAAAAGACAAAAGATTTCAGAAGTCAAAAATAACTTTAGTTGCAAATGAGGCTTATAAAAATTTATTAAATGAATTCGATAAAAAATTTATTAATCAAGTTATTTTGATCAATAGAAAAAAATTTTTGTATAATTTAATTTATAGAGTCAAATTACTTGTTAAACTTCGATCATCTAACTATCATTCTTTAATTTGCCCCATATATAGTAGAGATTTTTTTATATGTGATTGGATTTCTAATTGGATAATTTCTAATAAAAAAATAACATTTAAGGGAGATATTTCCAATCAACTTAAAATACAAAAAAAAATAAGTGATAATTGGTATAATGATTTATTTGAAAATAAGAAAAAAAAAAATATTTTTGAGTTTGAAAATAATAAAAAATTTATCGAGTTGTTTTTAAAAAAAAAATTATCAATAAAAAAAACTTATTTCAATTTAAAAAAACATAAATTTAAATTTAAAAATTATATATGTTTTTTTGTAGATGCTGGTCAAGCTGAAAAAAAATATTCACTAGATAATTTTTCTGAAATAGCAAATCAATTACTTGAAAGAACAAATTATAAAATAATTTTTCTAGGTCAGTTAAGGCACGATTTAAGAAATATAAATTCAAATAAAAATTTTATAAATTTATGTAATAAAACATCATTAACAGATCTAATAAAAATAATTAGCAAATCGAAACTTTTGATTAGTAATGATACTTGTGCTCATCATATAGCAGCAGCGACAAATACAAATTGTTTGGTTATATATGCTGGATTGCATTATGGAAGGTTCTTGCCTTACCCCAAAAATATTTATCCAAAACATTACGTAATTATGCATCCTAAAATTAATAAAAATTTGTCTAAAAACAATTTATTTAATTACCAAGATATCAATAATATAAAAACAAAAGATATTTTAAAAAAAATAAAAAATATTATTAATTTAAAATGATTATTGTAACAGGTGGTTGTGGTTTTATTGGAAGTAATTTAATTAAAAATCTTAATAAAAAAAAGATTAATGATATCTTTATTGTTGACAGTTTAACATCACTAAAAAAAAATAATCTAAAAAATTTAAGATATAAAAAAATAATCTCTAAAAAAAATTTTCTTGAATTTATTAAAATTCAGAAAAATATTAAAAAAATTAAATGTATATTTCACTTTGGCGCTTGTTCTGATACAACCAATAATAATTGGGAATATCTTTATGAAAATAATTATAGGTATTCTGAAAAATTATTAAAGTTATCAATGAAGTTTAATATTAGATTGATTTATGCTTCATCAGCTTCTGTCTATGGATTAAATGGTAACAATAAATCTGAAAGATCAAAGAATTTAAAACCTCTAAACAAATATGGTAGATCAAAACTTTTATTTGATAATTTGGTTTCTAAACTAAAACCAAAAAATGTAGTAGGGCTTAGATTTTTTAATGTATATGGATTAAATGAATTTCATAAAAAAAAAATGATTAGTCCAGTGACTAAATTTTATTTAGATATTAAAAAAAAAGGTTATTGCAATGTCTTTGAAGAATATGGAGGCTACAGGAAAGGCCTACACTCTCGAGATTTTATTTCTGTAGAAACTTGTAATGATGTTGCACTTTGGTTTAAAGATAATAAAAAAAAAGGAATATATAATGTGGGAACTGGTGTATCTGTAACTTTTAATTCTATAGCCAAAAATATTATTAGTGAATTAAAAAGTGGACAGATTAATTACATCAAATTTCCTGATAAATTAAAAGGAAAATATCAAAGTTTTACAAAAGCAAATGTTTCAAAGTTAAGGAGAGCTGGTTATAATTTGAAGACAAAAAAAATTAATTTTTACATAAAAAATTTTATAAATGATATTAAAAAATTAAAACTTAATTAAAAATAAAAGTTTAAATTGAAAAATAAAGCTGCTTTTTTAGATAGAGACGGGACAATTGTAAAGGATCAAAATTACAAAAATGACCATAATAAAATAAAAATATTAAAAGATGCAATTAAAGGATTATTAATACTTAAAAAATTAAAATTTAAATTAATTATTGTTACCAATCAATCAGGAATAGCAAAAAAAATTATCACAAAAAATAAAGTAAATATATTTAATAAAAAATTGAGAGATATTCTAAAAAAACATAAAATAATAATATCTAAAATTTATGTGTGTCCTCATTCAGCAGAGGAATGTTGTGAGTGTAGAAAACCAAAAGGTAAATTTGCATTTTTAGCAAAAAAAAAATTTAGCTTGAATTTAAAAAATTCAATTGTTATAGGAGATAAAATAACAGATAAGTTATTTGGAAAAAAATATAATATTAAAGGTTATCTTTTAAATAAAACAACAAGCATTTATGATATTGCAAAAAAAATTGAAAAAAAAAAATCTTAATTTAATAAAAAAAAATTTTATTGAGCATAAAAGTGTTTTATCTAAAACTTTAAATGATAAAAAATTATTATCTTTAATAAATGAAATTTCAGATATTTGTGTAAATTCAATTAAAAATAGTAAAAAAATTATATTTTTAGGTAACGGCGGGAGTGCATCAGACTCTATGCATTTAACAGCTGAACTAATTGGAAGATTTAAAAAAAATAGAGCAGCATTGCCTGCTGTAGATCTTGTATCAAACTCTTCCTCTATTACAGCTATAGCTAATGACTATGATTATAAAAAAATCTTCAGTAGACAATTAGAGGCTATTGGAGTTACTGGAGATACACTTTTTTGTTTCACCACATCGGGTCTTTCTCTTAATGTTATAGATGCAATTAAAATTGCTCAAAAGAAACAAATTAATATATTTGTATTTACAGGAAATAAAAAAAATTATTTAAGTCAGTTTAAAGGTTTAAAAATTGTTAAAGTTCCTAGCAAAGTCACAGCAAGAATTCAGGAAATGCATATATTAATTGGTCATATTATTTGTGAAATAATAGAAAATGAATTATTTTAAAAAACTGATTTATAAATTATTTTTGATTGATATTTTTTTATGAATAAAAAAATTGCTTTAATTACAGGAATTACAGGTCAAGATGGTTCTTATCTTGCTGAATTTCTTTTAAAAAAAAACTATCAAGTTCATGGAATAAAAAGAAGAAGCTCATCTTATAACACTGGTCGTATTGATCATATTTATGAAGAGCCTCAAATAAGAAAGAATTTTTTTTTACATTATGGTGACTTAACTGACAGTTTGTCATTATTAAATATTATAAAAAAAATTAAACCTACAGAAATTTATAATTTAGCAGCACAATCCCACGTAGCTGTAAGCTTTGAAAGCCCTGAGTATACAGCAAATTGTGATGCTTTAGGTCCATTAAGAATTTTAGAAATAATCAAGTCTGTTAATCCAAAAATTAAATTTTACCAAGCTTCTACATCTGAATTATATGGAAATGTAAAACAATATCCTCAAGATGAAAAAACAAGATTTTTACCACAAAGTCCTTATGCTGCAGCTAAATTATACTCATATTGGATTACAAAAATTTATAGAGATGGTTATGGAATTTTTGCATCAAACGGAATACTTTTTAATCATGAAAGTCCAAGAAGAGGTGAAACATTTGTTACAAAAAAGATAACAATGGCTATTTCAAATATTATAAATAAAAAACAAAAATGTTTATATTTAGGAAATTTAAATGCGTTAAGAGACTGGGGTCATGCAGAAGATTATGTGGAAAGTATGTGGAAAATACTTAATTATAAAAAACCAGACGATTTTGTAATTTCAACGGGAAAAACCTTTTCAGTAAGAAAATTTGTTGAAATGTCTTTTAAAGAGGTGGGGATTAGCATTGAATGGCGAGGAAAAGGCATTAAGGAAATTGGTTTAAATAAACAAAATGGAAAAATACTGGTAAAAGTGGATCCAAGATATTTTAGACCTTTAGAAGTTCCTAAACTAATCGGAAATTCATCCAAAGCTAGAAAAATTTTAAAGTGGAAACCTAAATATAATTTAAATCAGTTAGTTAAAGAGATGATTAAATCTGATTTAAATTCATATAAAAAAACCTAATCTAAATTAAATATTTTAAAATATTTTTTACAAATTGAAGTCCAATAATAATTAGTTAATTTTTTTGTTTTAATTTTACTTTTTTTTTTAATATTCTTCATTATAAAATCTATTTTTTTTTTATCGTTATCAGATACAAATCCAAAATTATTATTAATTATATTGCTACATGATCCAACGTTATATGAAATAAATTTAGTTTTATATACAATAGATTCGTACATAACTAAGGGATCATATTCAATTCTTGATCCAAACAAAAAAAAGTTTGAAATAAAAAAAAGTTTATTTTTAATATTTTGGTTAGGTGACAACAAATAAATTTTTTTATTTTTGTTATATTTATTAAATAGATAAATTTTTAGCTTTATATATTTATAATAAAAATTCGAATGATTTTCTCCCATTAGAAATAATACTGAATTTTCATCTGGAATTTTATCAAACAATTCAATTGTTCTTTCCTGACCTTTATTAAATTTTATATTTGAAATATTAATAAATACATTAGATTTTGAATTTATACCAAGTTCATGCTTAATTTTTTTACGATTATAGACAAAAGGTTTATTTGCACCATTATTAATTAAATTGATTTTTTTTTTATAGAATTTTTTTATGAAGTTATAATCTTTACCAGAACTATAAGAGCAAATAATTTCATCAAAAAAATTTAATTTATATTTAATCAATTTAAAATATGGAAAGTATAAAATGTTATTTAATCTTGAAAAACCACAAGGAAATAATATTTTTTTTGAATTAATATTTTCAATAATAGGTAAAGCCAAATCAAATGACCACTGTTGTGCCGCATTAAAAAAAACTAAATCGAAATTTTCATTTAATAAAAATTGTTGATATTTTTCAGTTTCTCCTGAATATCCTCTAACAAAATTTCCTTTAATTTTAAATTGATATATATTTGATTTATTTATTCTTTCTTTATTGTATGAGGTTGCTATATATACTTTACATTTTTTTTTCTTGAAATAGTCAAATAAAATTTTATTATGATTTTCAACTCCACCAATATTTGGATGATAAAATTCAGAACATAAAAGAATTTTTTTCATGAAAAAAAATATATTATTAATTATTATTTCTATTTCACTTTTATATTTTATTTTAAATTTTAACAATATAGATGTAGCTAAATTTGATATATTTAAAGCAGAAACTTTTTTTATCGTAATTTTTTTTACTTTAATCTTAATTATTCTAAATACTATTAGGTTATATCTAATATCTGAAAAAATATTAAAAATTAGTTTTATTGAATATCTGCACTTTTCTTTGACATCATTTGTATTTAACGTACTGTCTTTTAGTGGGACAGGCGAATTAGTAAAATATTATTTATTAAGTAAAAAATTAAAAAAAAAGGATGATATTTTCTCGTTTTTTATATTAGAAAAGGCTTATGGTGTAGCCTCAATTTTTATTTTGTCTTCAATAATCATCTCTTTTTATTTTTTTGAAGAAATTAAATCTATAATTTTTCTACTATTTATTTTTGTTTTAGTAATTATTTTTAATAAAAATAATTTTTATTTAAAAAAAATTCCATATTTAAACTATTTAAATTTTTCATTATTCACTATAAATAATAATATAGATAAGTTGCCAATACTTTTAGTAAGCTTACTGATTCATTTGATTTATATTTTAAAACTTTTTATAATTATCACTTTTGTATACAAAAGTAATAGTGACTTCATGGTTACAATAATGTTAATTCTAGGAGTACTAATAATGAATTCAATTCCAATTACGTATTCAGGGTTTGGCGCAAGGGAATTTTCTATAATATTAGTTGGCTCCTTTGCATATTTTGATAAATTAGTGGCAATGAACTCAATATTATCTCTTGGAGTTTATACTTATATAATTGCAATAATAGTATTCTTTATTTTATTAATTATTCTTAAGAATACTTACAAAATAGATTTACTAGGAACTCTTTTTTCAAAAAAAATAATAAAAGCAAGAATAAAGTAGATTGGCAAAAACCAACTGTAAATATTAAATAAACTTAATGATAAAATAGATATTAGTGTTAACAATGACCATTTTGATTTACAGTAGTTAAGTAATTGAATAATCAAATATGACCATAATAAAAAGCCAATTATACCAATGTCTAATAATATCTTGAATAATTCACTTTCTGAATTTGATGAATTATTTGATTTAAGTATATAATTGTTATGTCCATATCCAAAAATTTTTTTTTCAGATATTTTTTTTAGACTTTCTTTATAAATATCTATCCTAGGTGATGTAGAGTCTAAAAGATACTCAACTTTGTCTATATATTCAGCTTTATCCTCAGGTTTAAATGTAAAATATACTTCAAACGCCCTCATATTTTTGAGTGATTTTTTTTTGATAGCCGTTAATTTTTCAGAGTGATTATTTACATTTATTAGAGATAATAATTTAATTACTGTATAATCTTTAATGTTTGGGTTGCAACTTTTAACAATATTAAAAGCTGTATTTAAAAATAATATTGTAATTAATGTTACAGTTATTTTAATAATTAAAAATTTTAAAACTTTAGTTTTATCGTAAAGGAATAAGCCTATAAAATTTAAAATTATCAAAGCTACCCATAAATTTTTTGAATAAGTTAAGAAACAAGCGACAAAAAAAATTATATTTATGAAAGTAAATTTATTTTTGTAAATACCTAACGTCAAAGCATAACCAATCACAAAAGGTAATATTTCATAATTTCTTTTACCACTTAAACCAAATGGTAAAAATTGAAAGTATTGACAATTTGCAATATTGGTTAAATACATACTAATACCTTTTAAACTAGAAAAAAAAATTATATTTTGAATTACTGCTAATAATAAGAAAAAAATTGAAAATTTTAAAAGTATAGAAAAAATTTCATTTTCATTAACGTTTAATTGTTTTGCTAAAAAAATATTGAAAATAAATGCTAGTAAAAAAAAAATGATATAATTTTTAAAAATTATGTTATTTAAAAATTC
>TARA_B100000963_G_scaffold324405_2_pt1 | contig 14753 bp, 17 predicted proteins | sample TARA_B100000963 | Tara Oceans TARA_B100000963 (sample SAMEA2622097) | marine metagenome | biome: marine biome (ENVO:00000447); feature: surface water layer (ENVO:00002042); material: "saline water (ENVO:00002010), including plankton (ENVO:xxxxxxxx)" | depth 5 m | reverse complement strand
CGGTGACGGGCAGACCGGGCGGCAAGACGCTGGCCGACGCCGCGAGCCAGGCCAATCTTCGAGCAACCGTCTCGGGGCTCCCGGCCATCCGGGCATCGCAGCTGCCGCCGCGGCCCTTTGTGGGCGCCGACCACATTTCGACGAACGTGGCGTCGGGAACGGGCCGCCTGGCGTGCGTCACCAAGAGCTGCATCGCCCTCCCGGTGGCGGGCCGAATCTGTCACGGGTGCCTCCGTGAATGGATCCACCGCCATGTGGCCCTCTCACTGCCGCCCGACGGCTCTGATGGGATCCTGGTGGCGGCAAACAGCGCCTACACGGCCGCAGTCCGGAAGATTGTCATTGGCACCTGGCCCGCCCTCGCCAGGTACCTCGGAATACAGAGCCCCGAGACGGCGCGACGGTTTGTGGCCACCACGGGCCTAGGCGCCCCCGCCCTCGCGGCCCTCGCAAGGGCGGGGTGCAGGGCCACCAACCTGCCGGGAGTGGCCGCCAGCATCAGGGACGACATGGCAGCCCACTCCTTTCCCCAGCTCGTACTCGCCAGGAGGTTTCTCTGGAAAAACCCCGAGGAGATTGCGACGGCAATCGCCACGGTTGGTCTGTGGACGACCAAAGACCTCAGGTACACGCCGGGAAAGGATGGTGGAGGCGCCCTCTTCCGAACGACCGACTGTACGGCCGCATCGGTGGTCGAGAACCCCCTGATTGCCTTTGCCGGCGGCCTGATTGACACGACCATCCCGGGACGGCTGCTGCCACCGGCGCCGAGGCTCCCGGACCAACGCGTCATTGCCGACACTGAGATGCTCGGCGCACTCGTGGCCCTGGTCGGATTGGCCGCCAGTCCAGACTCGGCGCCCGCCATTACCATCAGCCACACCTTTTGCCCCCCAGACGCAGCCACCGATGTCGGCGACGCCTCGATGCCCCTCGACCGAAGAGTGGACGCGGGTACCGACGACAGGGTTCCGGTCGTGGTCGTCATTAATGGCGCCGACCCCGTCGACCACCGCCTGGTGGCGCCCGTGCCCGCCGGCAGGGACTCGAGGTCTCAGATGGTCCTCCACGTCAACAACAGCCCCCTGATGACGCCCTACACTCTGGCGCGGATTGCGAGGGGGGGCTGGGGCGCCATCGTCTTTCACGGACCACTGCCAGAGGCGTTTCCGACCGGACTTGCGGGCTGCTTTGGTGGCGTCCCGATGACGGTTGGGATTGTCTGGATGGTCCTCGTGCGGATGGGCCGCGACCGAGACCGGTTCCCCACCGTCGTCTGCGAAGAGGGCGTTTCCCCAAGCTTTCCAGGACTGGCCCACGGGATCCTCGGTGTCACGCGAGCCCAGCGGTGTGAGGGCGAGTGCGCCGACTGTCCGCAGGGTACAACCTTTGTCGACATTGCCGTGGCCTCGACCACACTCGGCCGCGACGTGCCCCCCTGCGTCATTGCGGCCCTGGGGCCCCGGAACACGACCGCAGACGATGTGGCATCGGCGGTAGAAGTGTGGCTAGACCTCGTCGACGCCACCGATGCCCCTGGTGTCCCACGGAAGAAGCGGAGACTCGAGGGGACGATTGCGGCCCCGGACGTTGCAGAGGGTCCAAAGACAAAGAGTGTTTGACACAACAATAACACTATAAACGACTATACGCACGACCGGCACTCGGACAACCAGAAAGATGTCACGATACACGGAGATGGACACTGAAGAGAGCGCCCGCCCAAGGTACAATGCCCCCAATGACGGTATTGTCGACGATGACGAAGGCTACACTGTCGAAATTCATCCCCACGGCTTTAAGAGTAGGACCGAGGCCAGACCGTTTTGCACAAAATTCATGCTCTTCCAACTCCTCGGAGTAGCGACGGGGGCGTTTGTGGCCCTGATCCCCTCGGCGTCGTCGGATTCGTTGGCCGACAACCCCTACATTGTGGCCCTGATCCTCCTCGTGGTCGCAATGGCGGCGGGGGCCGTAGTGGTACGCGCCGAGGGCTACAGCTTTTTCGGCGTGTGTACGAAAGATGGCCGCCGAAACCAAGAGTACTGTGCCCTGATGACGCAGACGGCGGTCGACATTGCCATTGTCATGGCGGGCTACCTGGTCGGCCGAGGCGCCGAACAGTACATTCCAATGGGGGGAGCGGCAATTGTCGGCGGCGTGGCCCTCGGGCTCTTTTTCGTGGTGCTCGGATTCAGGCAGTGCTGCTCGGGTCGTCAGAGGTCCTAGCCCTTTTCGGACTCGGAACGTCGCTGGCAACCAGGATGGGCTGGGAGGTCATCAGGGTGTCGACAACGCCATTCAGGACCTGGGCCAAACTGGATCGACCAAACAGCTGGCTGCCGACCATTTCGGGCCGAAAGGACGGGCCCGCGTGTCGGTGACGGTGACCGGCAAACGACCAGTACCTGAATAAAGGAAAAAGGGAGAATGGCACGGGGGTGGAAATTACGGGCAGGCAGGCAGAGATGAACAGAGGGCACGAAAAAGGAAACTAAGAAGAATTCTGCCCCAGTCGGTCCTCACCAAATGACGGTCAGAATGTCACACACGTGCGAGGCCAGGTCGTTGATCACCCGGGGCCGGATCTTGGGCTCGAATCCCTTGAGGCTCACGTTCTGGGCGCCCTTTTTCGTGAGGTGCGTACGGCCGCGAGAGCACATGTAGACCTTCCGGGGCGTCTTTTTCGACCACAGGGCCGACAACAGTGCCACGAGCCCCGCGTGGTCGACCTCGATTTGTTCCGAATCGACACAAAGGGCGCTCGGGACCGCGTCGGCCTCGGCTTCGAGCACCCGCGACGGCTCGAGGCCGTAGCCAAGGGCGCTTTCGGTATAGTCGCAACCCGGGAGGAGGAGTGTCAAGGCGAGCTCGGCCACCCTCGACTGGGGAAAGGCGGAAACGTTGACGACCTCCTGGGGAAACTTGGACGCCAGTTTGGCCGAGGGGCGAGGAAACACGATAAAGAGGTCGGTGCCCCGCGCACGTATCTGTGGCCCACTGAGTAAGCATTGGCACACGGCGTCGGTATCAATGGTGCACCACCACGCCACTCGGCCGGAAGGCTCGTGGTTACAAAGGGCCCACTGAATCTTGAGGTCGGCCTGTGGCAGAGCACGCGGGGCACGTTCCAGCCGGTCAGCAGGGGTCACATTCCATCCCGTAACCGAAAACACGTTGCAGCCGGTTGGCGGAAGGGGGACATTGTAGCCGGTCAATGGGGAAAAGGGCCGGTTCCCTTCTGTTGCCGGGCGTGTGGTGTGTGGGGGGGGAGGAGAACTGGCCTCGCCATACCGCGCCCCGCGTGGCCGCGTGCTCCGCCGCAGTGGCGATCGGATCGTGTCGGGAGGACACGGGCCCAGCCGAATCGTGTCGACCGGCGCGTCGCCACTGGGTCCATCCACCTCGACGACCAGAGTCTTGGTGGCGTTGCCCATGAAGCAGCACGCTTGCTCGACAAGGGCCTCGCAGAGGAGTGTCATGTACCGCTGCTTGCCGGCCGAGTTGCTCATGGCCCTGTTCAGACGGACCTTGGTCTCTGTAGTCCATTCGGCAACCTCTTCGTCGTAGGGGTGCTCCCCCTTGGTGTAGAGCCGCGTGCCGCAGAGGACCTTGTTGGGCAGTCTTCCGGCGTGGTAGGCGGCAATTTGGTCGGGACTGGCTACCGGGTTTCGCTTCATGGCCACTTGGTCCCGCATCGGGTGATGAAAATCCTGCGAGGGCCCAAGGGTTTAATGGGGAAGACGGCCAAAGTGGCGGCGGGGAAAGTGGAATTGGCACCACAAAGTGGCAATCGAAAATAAGTGCGGGACCACCAAAGGTGAAAGGGGTGAACAAGTTGCCCACATCCTGGCCCAGAAAAGATGAGAATGGAAATGCTTTGGGGGTCAGTGCCAGGGTTGACCCACCTTGGTATCAAAACAAAAGAGGACGTATTCGAGTTCGGGCCCCGAAAGGTATTGGGCAACAAGCTTGGCCGCTGCTCGCTCAATACCAAAGTCGACCTACAAAAATCGCAACACGCGGTCGACATTTTGAAATTAGGGTTAGGTGCGGTACGAGGGGCTAACCCATGAAAAGTCGTTTTCGAAACTTGTGGTGGGGCGTGCCGGGTTTGGGCCTGGAATTGAGGTGGCAGCAGTAGTGGCAGGGGTGTCACTGACATCGCCGGGAACGTGGCGCCGAACCATTGCCGGCACGTCCACGTAGACGGAATTGGCCGCCGGAAGATCCTTGACGTCAATCAGGGCGTCCCACCGCCCCAGTGTGGCCCTCCGCTTGGCGGCATCGATGCCAAGGCCCATCTCCTTTTGGGAAGTGAAGGCAGTACCCGCGAGGCCCGTGGTTCTAGGGTCTCCGTGTCCACAGCGAGTGTTGAATTGGGATGGCCGAACAGGGCGTTCCGAACAAACGGTTCTCGGAACAGATGCGGCACCACCGAAAGGCATGGGATGATCCATCTTCGGAAGAATACAGGCTCCGGAAGAGTTATCCGGGAAAAGAGGCACGGGAATGGGTGTGCGAGAACGACGACTGCATTAATTTCATGCCATATCCCTCTCACGAGACGTACTGGCTTTGTCCCGAGTGTGCCCGGGTGGCGCCGAGCATTATTGATTACTATACCCACGCACCCTACAAGGTATCCCGGGCATTCATCCCCCCCCCGGGATGGAATCCACTCCTGCCGCCGGTAATTTATTCGGTTGGCCCACCACAGGTGCTCCCTCCAAAGAAGAAACAGCAGGCCGCATCGGCCTCGGCTTTTGCCGTGTGGGCAAAGAACCGACCGCGACCGCCAAGATTGACAGAGGCAGAGGTGCCCACAGACGGCGCCCAGCAAGAGGTGCCTACTGACGCGCCTGTTGCCGGGATCGAAGGTCCCGAATCCGGGCCCGAATCTCCTTCTGGCGCCGGAGAATGTCGTCGAGCTGCCGCCGGACCCCCGAATGCGACTCGATAAAGGCGACAATCTCATCAGCGGCATCGGCGGGGGAAATCATCGGCCTGGAGTACCCGTCGTTCGGATAGTAGCCCGCAGCCGTCAGGGTAAGGGCCACCCTCCGGCACGTCGAGCACACGCAGCACATTCCTTTCATCCACGGGCTCTTCTCCTCTCCACTCAGAAAGGGGGCGAGGGCGTGATTCGGACACGCCGGAAAGAGCTCCTGGGGGGGGTCCCGTCCAGACAGCCCCCGCGAGAAGCAGGCCTGCCTCGCCTCGGGGGGCATCACGCCGCCCCGGGGCGGCTCTTCGGATGCAGATGCCTCAAAGAATGCCCGAAGGGCTGCACGGGTCACGTCGTTGACGGCCACCATGCCGTCGGGACAAGTGTCGCCGGTGAGGGGGGGCTCGGTGACTTCAAATCCAAACTGGCCGAGGGCAGCAGCAAGCTCGGGCGACACCCACGCAGTAGTCGTGGCCATGTCAGGAGATCTCCCACCCGCCAGTCACTGGGGGAAGTGGGATTGTGACACCCAATTTTTAAACCCAGACACAACCTTTTTTAAAAAAACCCCAAGATTTTTTATTGATCCAGTAGGGATGGGGCTTTTTACTAGAGCCCGACCTACCGGAGCTTGCCCATTTTCCGGGCCAGCTTGAAATCTGCGCCGGAAATCTTTCCATCATGGTTGACATCGCCGGGAAACCTGCCCTTGTCCTTCTTGCCGCCACGCATCTTCTTCTTTCCATTCTTCTTGGCCATCCCACCCTGCATCTTCTTCTTCTTGGCTATGGCAATGGCGGCCTGCTGTGCACTCGAGTGTGCGTACTTGCCCATGACCCCGTGGTACCCAACAGGGCGACGAGGGGGGACCAAATACTAGAGGGGCCGGTAATCGCCCTTTGCGGGGGGGCGCTTTGAAAACAGAGTGACTGCGAGCGCAGCAAAAAAGTGGCCGTAGAAATGAGGTTCGGAGAGCTGGGTCACGGCACAGTCCCAGTAGTGGTCTTCGTTTCCCACAATGAGGAGGGCCACGGCCGTGATGATGCTGGCAAACCCAAGACCAATCCGCCACCGCGAGTCGGCCTGGGAAACGGTGGCCCAGTTGTACCAAATGGCAACCAGCGAGAGGCCGGTATAGGTTCCGTTGATAATGTATAGGTCGGTCCAATCGGGCTGGGTCACGTGATCAAAGACGACAACCAGGACAATGGCCACGATAGAGGCGATCCTGACCAAAGTGTAGAGGGGAGAGGCGGTGCTCGCCTGACGGCCGTAGGAAACGAGCGCGTCGAAAATGCTGGGAGCCAGCAGTGCTACGCCAGCAATGTCCAGACGATGGTGGAGCACCGTATTACGGGCGTGAAAGAGAAAGCTGGCGATACCAATGAACGTAGATGCGATTGGGAGAATCTGGTACCGAGGAAGGGGGGGAAGAGTCGAAAGACGGTCATGTGAGAGAGAGAGGGATGTTGGCATTGTAAGAGTCGGTCACAAACATGGACATTATCAAGGGCATCTGGTGTTGCAGGCGAGGGAGAGGGTGGGTGGCAAAAGAGTGAGGAGGGAGTGGTCCAGGAAAAGTACCGTAAATCTGTCGACATCAAACTCGAGGTATGGAAGGGCGGCCGCAAGCTGTAGACTTCCAACACTGAGGGCCGGATCACCAAGACTGTTGTCCGACTTTGGCTGGCAGTGGTATCGCGCGTGAACCGAGCCTTCGGGAGTTGTCGGCTGCCAGTACACTGGACAATATTCTGAATAGCGACCACAGAGCTGTTCGGAAAGAATAGAGGCCAAGAAGCTGCCACCAAAGATGAAAATGGCCGCCCAGTCCTGTAGGGACGGCATTGGAACCAAGAAAGGCCCCTCCTACCCAATAATTTCCCTTCCCTGCCTGGAGCTTTAAATGCCGGAAACTTTAACCCATATATCAAAATAAGCTGCACCCGTGTGCCGTGATCGTAGCTCAGTTGGTAGAGCGGTGTACTTCTGGTGACAAGCAATACACCGGACGTGAGTTCGAGTCTCACCGGTCACCTTTTTCTTTTACCTGCCATCAATCTTGCGTTCGAGGTCGCTTTGTATTTTCGCAACTTCTTTCACCAACTCCCTTCCATCATCTTCTTTCATCAACTGTTCAACTGCCTCTTTAATTGCCCGTGCCAACAACTTTTTCTCGTACTCTTTTTGCCATCGTATCATTCTGGTAACCTTCTTATTCTTTTTTGGCCGCGGTGCATTCAAGAAGTCCATCCTGAGAGCCCGATCGCTCCTTTCGTCTACTTCGCCAAAGGCGTCGGGGTCAACTTTGTCCGGAAGCCCGTCAACGTCCATTTCTGCAAACGTGTCAACGTCTACGGCAATCGCTCTCTCGGGCGCATAATCGTGAATCAATTGCTTGATTTCATTGGCAATTTCATCTATTTCGAAGTCTTCGGGCCAATAAGCCGCCAGAAACGCAAGATCCGAAAGGTTTGTGTTAGTAAAATCAGTACTCTTGGCCAGCAGAGCCATTCGGGACTCGGCAAGTTCCTCGAGTTCTCTTAGTATCTTGAACATGCCCAATTCTCCAAGGGTTTCCTCGTCTAGTTTGGGCCCGTCCGACGAAAACGTGGCCATCTTGGTGCCCAGCCGTGCTTAGGAAAGTGGCCAATGGGCCCTATATATTCACCTACCAGTCATTCCGAGCCCCCGAGACTGCCAAGACCAATCAGAAGAATCGAAGCCACGGCAACACCAAGGACGGTAAAGCCAATGATGGTGAACCGATCCAGTCCCCGTTGGTCGGTGTCGGTGGCCACCCCCGTCACGGGAGCACACGTCTGCGGGAGAAGGAGGCCGATCGAAGTGCACGCGGAACCGCCACAGTCGGAAGAGGTATGGCACCACGTGCCACGGCCATCAAACTGGGAACAGGCCGCGAGCGACGCCGCGCTCAGGTAGGCCGACACGTGCTGCTGGCCAACACTAAAGCGAAGGTGCGGGTCCATCAGCTCGGCCTCGGTCTTCATCCCAGACCGGACGTGCCGGGTAGACCGCGGTAGCCCGTCGGTGTTCCAGTGGCCGACAAAGGGAGAACCCGCGCGGAAAAAGGTGGGCGCCGTAGAGGCACTGTGGTCTAGCCGCCACACGGCCTGCGCAGCCCGCTCGGTATTAACGTCGCCAAAGCCACCCCAGTGCAGTAGTTCGTGGAGGGTGGTGTAGAAAGCGGCCTCGTCGGAAAGACCCTCTACCAGCGAAATCCGAGTGCCATCCCAGCAGCCAACGGCAGTCGGAAGGCCGCAGACTTCTGGGAGCACAACCAGAGGGGGAATGGAGAGCCCATCGAGATTGACAAGCGCTGCCAACGTGTCGAGCGCCTTGGAAGACCCAAACGGCACACTGCTGGGCCATCTGACCGAAGTGGCGGCCGGAACAAAGGCGATTGAATCCGATAGGATGGCACTCGCGTACCCAAAAGATGCCGACTCGAGTGGAAACGTCGATGGGCCCTCGTCTACGCTTCGTGGCTCCCGAGACGAAGAAAGAAAGGAAGACAGAGACGAGGAAAGGAGGGGAGAACCCAAAGGTGAAGAAGAGGAGGAGGAAAGGAGAGACCAGGGAGCACGAGAATGTGGCCCGGAAACGGGACCACCCGAGACGCCAACTGCCACGAGCACCGCCAACGCGTCCATCGAAGGGCCCTGTGAAGAGGGCAGGGCGCCAGTTTATAGCGAGACCGTCTACAGGTGTCCGGCGTGCCACCTCCACAGCCTGAAACGGCCGCCATTCTGGTGCAATTACTGCGTCGCCAACCCAAGTGTTCGCAACCCACGCGGGTGTCCCAGTTGCAGCCCAAAGTGCGTACAGCTGCACCGGCCCTTTCTCAAGAGCTTGAAGACCTACAACCACCGCCAGCACAACTTTCGATGGTACACGGCACGGATACGGACCTCGAAAACGGTGGGCAGGAGAATCGGGGACGGGCTCTCGGTCGGAGTCTGCGGGCCGGCGTACTGATAAATTGGCGCGCCAGCCGGTGATTTGTATTAATGGGTGTCGAGCATCTAAGGGTTCATGTCCATTCCCACAATGACAGCGTCGCCAAATGGACTCTTCCAGTCAAATCCCTCTTTGGGGTATTCCGTTACCCCTCCGGTTATTGCTAGTTCTCTGTTCCTACCCATCAGAGCTGCCCATATGACAGAACTGGGCATGTCCTGAATCCTTTCAGCGAGCTCCATCGCGTCGTCACCAACAATTGCAACTTTTACGTCCTCGGGTATCTTGGGTTTCTCCTCGCCCCCAAAGTCCTCGTCTGTTTCCTCCGAGTCACTTGCTTCTCCATATGGGTTGTCACCGAGAAAGTATTTTACATCGTCAATGAGCTCACTCATCTCGTCCTCGTCTCCAAACTCTTCTGTTTTCAAAGCAGCATCGTTTGAAGTCACAAAGTCGATAAAGCCACACACGTACATGGCGCGAATCACCGGCCAGCTAAAAGTGAAAACAACGGAAATGGGGGGATCTCCTTGCTCCGAGTATCCGCGTGCTTGTAAGGGGTCGATGGTTACGTACATCCCAAAATATGTTTCACCGCCCGACAGACCTTTCTCAGGATCTTCGTCCTTTGGTGCGCCATCATTATACGGGTTCCATGGCTCTTTGTCGGCCCTAAAGTCATTGAAATGCTTTTCGCTCCGAAAGTTCATCCCGCGGTACAGCACATTGGTCTCACCAAGGCGAAACTCGATGTCTCTGTCGCGGACAGATTTTACCGGCGTCGACTCGATGATCTTGACCACCTCGATGCGGACCCTCTGCGCAAAGGTTGAAACCGGGGCACTGTCGTACTCTCCCGCAAGCACAGCGTTGTACAGATCACGGACCGACTCGGGGTCGGGCGGCGGGCCACCAAACATCACGTGGTCGTTTCCAGCAACTTCCATTGTACCGGGCGTTTCATCCCGCGACCCAGCGGCTTGACCTGCAAGACTTTCCATCACAGTTTCCGACGTGAAATCCACGCTGCTTTCCAACCTTGGTCGTTTCCCGCCGGCCCCCACCTCTCCCGGTGACCGCTTTGAACCGGCAGACCCCTCCCCACTCGACATTGCCCAGGTTGTGGGGCCCCACACCCCAAAAGTTTTTAATACGAGGCACCTTTTTTTTAAAGGTCAGGGGGACTTATAGTTGTCGGCTACTGGTCGAGCTGCGCCCGAATGTGGTCAAAGGCGGCGAGAACCACGTGCCGGGCGTCGGTAAGATCAGTAAACTCGGAAGCCACCCGCGGATTGCCATCATCACCGGCGCACGTTTCGGGCATTGGAAAGTGGCGGTAGACGACACCGGCGGGAATCCAGGTGGTCGTCACGGCGCAGAGGTCCATCATGGCTCCGGCCGAATGGAAGATGGTCACGTCTAGACCCGAGGCATCAATGTTCAGCACACAGTATGGCGGTGGAATCCGATTTTCACAAAGCACAATCTGCCGGATAATGCCCAGAAGACCCCGTTGCGCCCGGTGGTAGTCTTGGGCAAGCACGACCGAGTGGTATCGGTGTGCGCCAGTGCAGGCCACCCAGTGCTGAATGTTTTGCCGCAGCGTGTCGGCAAATTTGAGTCTTCCAAGCTGAGGCTCTGCCCGGCCGGCGGGTTCGGGACGGGCCCGGTCGTCGCCAATCGGTTCAACCCCCAAATCTTCGGCGTAGGCGGGAGGGGGAAGGTACAGCCGTTGCTGAATGCAGGTGGGGGGTGGCATCAAGACGACGTCCCCGGAAAACGAGGCCGGAATCGTGATGGTAGCATTGCAACACCCAGGCCCCCCCTGGCTCATCCACAGACGGCTGGATGGCTCGGGGGCAAGATGGACGTAGAGGGGCCGGTCGTCAATTGGCGACACTGACGAGCCGTCGGATTCATCCCCGTCTTCCGGCGGCGGCGGCAAATCGGACATTGGCGCCGTGTTGACGGAAACGCACACCGAATCCTCCACGGCGTCGGCGGCAAGTTCGACCACCATGGCATCCCCCCCGATGGCCGTCTCCCACGGGGTGGCGGGGGGTTCGACGCTAATGTTGATTTCCCGGGCGAGTCCGGGGAGGTTGTGGCGGGTCATGACGGCAATGTGCTCGGACATGGCCTTTTGCAGCGGCCGCGTCTGTTCCCAGCTGGCCCTCTGCTTTGTTGAGCAATGACCCTGGTGGGACGGATCGTAGGTCGTGGTCGTGAGGGGCACGGTCAAAGTCAAACCCCGCTGGCAGTCGCGGTCGGGCAGAGTCGCGACGCCCATTAGGAACAGGCTGAGGGGTTCCAGATGATCGCCATCCTCCTCGGGGTAGGCGCTCATGGTTTGTGTGCGGAAACTGGGGGTTTTAACATCCACACCACAGTGCGGCGAGGACACCTTTTTTTTTAAAAAATGACCATTTTTATCCCCCCGAAATGGCCCGCAGGTGTATGTGATTATTGAAACTGCACGTCGGTCAAAAGAGGACGATGCGGAGATTGAAGCGGCGATCCTCGCAGCAGACATGTGACGCGCTCCTTTTCCTAGCCACCTATAAACAGATACGTCAACAGACTAGAAGTACAAGCCATGTCGACACCTGTTCAACCTTACAAATCAAACTTTGTGCCCGAGGGATACGTGTACAAGTCTGGCGTGGACCGCGAGGGCAAGATGCACACGGGGTTTTTCCGCGACGTTGTTGGCCTTGGTACGTGGACCATCACGCCGGAAACCACGGTCAAGCAGATGGACGTCTGGCTACTTGAGCAGGCAGACGCGAAACCGCCGTACTTTGCGCTGACCAAGGCCGAGCTTGAACAGTAATTTGCCTCATTCCATCCAAGACTTCTGGTTCCAGATGATCGCCATCCTCCTCGGGGCGGGCGCTCATGGTTGTGGGCCAAATTTTAAAAAAATGAAACTCAGAACCAACTCGTGGGATTAAAATTTTGGCTACCCCCTTTTTAAAATTTCCCTATTGGGTCTAGGAATTCAACTTTCTCCTGGTCCTTCTAGGCGATCCCGAAAATGAAGGTTCCCTGCCAAGGCCAGCCGAGGGGAGCCATTCGACCGACTCGGCGTCGCTTTCTTGATCTGAATCATCTGAATCCTCTTTCACTGGTTCGGGATACGGGCCGTCATATTCCGGATTGTCAGGAAACCCACGGGCCAAACGTATGTCCCTGTCCCACCCGTAATTGACAAAAAGTTCTTCGCCAGTCTTAATGGACTTGAGCGCGGTAAAAAACGGGATGCGGCCATTGCTTTTCAGGGAACTAAAGGCACAGTTGACTTGTTTTGGGGTACCCTGTTGCACTTTGCCACCAATACTAAACTCTCCATTAAACCACGCTCCCTCGTACGTATCTTCACCAATTTTGTACGAAAAATGTTTCGCCTCGGCAAGGTATTCATTCCGGTGCTCCAACTCTCTAAGTTTTTGCGGGCCGTCCCCAACACCCTTGTTGTAGATTGCCGTTGAAGGAAAATATCTGTCGCTATAGTAAACGATTGTATCCCCGGGGTTAAATTGAACGCCGCCATCGCCACGCGTATCCTTTGAGACAAAGAGTCCCAGTCCGGCCCCAGGGATTGTAGACTCTTTGATTGTGAGCCACTTTTCGGTAGCCTGCCCATCACCGGTTGGCAGACAAATGTCAATTTGGTCCTCAGAACCCGATGACCCATCGCAAACGAGGTAGGCTTTTGGTCCAAAGTAGATGTCCTTTTCTTTATCAGTCCATCGGTCATCATCTGGGTCCAACTTGATGCCGTGTGTCTCGGGATCGGCGTCAGGTGGCAAGCCACTGGCAAATTCGGCGAGTTTGTGTCTGAGAGAGTACTTATTTCTCAAATACTTATTGATACGATCAGAAGACGGAACACTGCCATCCGTCTCCCAGCCATCGGGATCAAAGACATCTTCTACAACTCGAACAGGAGACGAATCCCCATCTGCGCCGCTTGCAGCAGGTGTTGATAGATGTTTCCGAGTGAAATCAACCGAACGGGCTCGACCAAATTTCATCTTTACACCTTTGGGTTCTTACCATCATTGATACTAAACAATATTATATAGGCTCTACAGCTGCCAGTAACACCGGAGAGGAGATGGGGCGGTGGTACGACACGGCCGTTTCCGTCCTCTACTTTCTCTACTATGCTCCACTGGTCGTTGCCTACATTTTCGTCCTCACTTCGGATGACGACGCCGTCACCATTCCGACGCCATACTCGGACGCCTGCACGCAGGTGGGCTCGGTGTCGTGCAATTCGGACGCAAGTTGGAGAATCCAGTTTGCAAACGTGGTCGTCATCGTGGTCGCCGCTTTTCATCTCATCCTGGGGTACTTTTACGGCTCGGGGTCGGAGGAAGACAAGCGTCTAAGGAGGGAGGGGCTCTTGAAGTGGTACCGGAAAACACGCGGAACCACCGGAATCATTGCCGACGTTCTAATTGCCGCGTCCCTCGTGTTTGGAATTATTGGCGTGGGGGATCCTCCAGTAAGTGGGGTGGGACCAGATTGCGAGGGCCCGATTCAGGGGACAAACAGCGTCAGTTATTGCGGAGGTATGGGCGTTTGGGTAACCCTGACGGCCCTCTCGCTCGCCGCGGGTGGAAACCTCTTTTGCATTGCATCCCAGCTTGCGTCGTGGTGTCGATTCCCAGTTGACGCGGCAATCGAAATCTGAAATGACCACCACCATCGGCAATGGCCGCCTTCTTGTGCCGTGCCGTCCAGGGCCAAGAGAATCAGATTAGAATTTGTGCGGCCCCCTTTTGTATATAAAGCAAAGCACACCCCCAGCATGAAAGGGTTACCATGGCACTCGCTATCACCGTTGTCCGAATTGACGGCACCACGGAAGAATTCCAGGTTGGTGAAAACGCCACCATAGACGAAGGTTTAATCAGCAATAAGGAAACCGTTGCCAGTGTCATTATTCCCGAAGGCGTGACAACAATAGGAACGGGTGCCTTTGATGGCTGCAAAGTGCTTGATGCAATAAGGATCCCCAGGGGGGTGACAACTATTGGATTGAGGGCCTTTAACAAATGCGAATCGCTCTCTTCAATTTCAATACCCCAAAGTGTGACGGCAATAAAAGCTTTTGCTTTTCATCGCTGCACCAAACTCACCTCGATTACTTTACCTGCGGGGTTGACACACATTGAATCTGGAACTTTTTCCAACTGCTACAATCTTGTCTTAGTAGCTGTTCCCGAGACGGTAAGATCAATTGGCGCAAAGGTTTTTTGGCAGTGCTACAAACTTGAATCAATTACACTTCCTGCGGGCCTGACAGAAATTGAAAGGCAGGCTTTTCACAAGTGTACCTCGCTTGCCTCGATCAGACTTCCGGTGGGCGTGAAAACATTAGAAATGGGCGTTTTCTTCGGCTGCACCTCGCTTGCTGCAATCGACCTCCCCGAGGGAATAACGGCGATTGGATGGGTCGCCTTTTCCGGCTGCACCTCCCTTGTTTTGGTCACCCTTCCTGAGACGGTGGTGAACATTGGAATAAGAGCCTTCTCAGGCTGCACCTCGCTTGCTGCCCTCGCCGTTCCTAAGAGGGCGACGTATATTTCTCCAGGGGCCTTTGAGAATTGTACCTCGCTCGCTTTGGTCACCCTTCCCGAGGGGGTCGAGGAGATCGAAGATAATGTTTTCCACGGCTGCGCCTCGCTCGCCTCGATCACCCTCCCCGAGACGGTGACGACGATCGGAGAGAATGCCTTCCGCGTCTGCGCATCGCTCGCCTCGATCACAATCCCCGAGGGGGTGACAGAAATCCACGGCGGTACTTTTGCGG
>TARA_B100000963_G_scaffold359304_1_pt1 | contig 14771 bp, 15 predicted proteins | sample TARA_B100000963 | Tara Oceans TARA_B100000963 (sample SAMEA2622097) | marine metagenome | biome: marine biome (ENVO:00000447); feature: surface water layer (ENVO:00002042); material: "saline water (ENVO:00002010), including plankton (ENVO:xxxxxxxx)" | depth 5 m | reverse complement strand
TTCTATTTTCTAGGGTCAGAATGACACATAAATATAGTAAATTAAGCGATAATAATGCACATAGTTTTATATAAACCAGATATACCTCAAAATACTGCAGCTATAATAAGGCTTGCTGCTTGTTTAAATTTAAAGATACATATCATTGAGCCATGTGGGTTTAATTTGAACGATCCAAGATTTAAAAGAGTGGTTATGGACTATATTGGATTCAGTAAAATTTTTAGATACGATGATTACGATAAATTCTTAAAAAAAAATAATAGATCACGAGTTATTCTAATGACTACAAAAGCAAAAAAAATTTACCATAAGTTTAAATTTAAAAAAAACGATATGCTTTTATTTGGTAGAGAAAGTGCGGGGGTGCCCAAAATTCTACATCAAACTATTAAAAATAAAATTAAAATTCCAATAAATAAAAAAACTCGCTCACTTAACGTAGCAATAAGTGTTGCCATTGTGACCTCAGAGGCTATAAGACAAAATTATTAAAAATGAAAAACTTTGATTACAAAAAAAAAATGGCTAATAGTTGGTTTAGTTATCTACAAAATCAAATTTGCAATGAATTTGAGAAAATTGAAAATAATAAAAAAAAATTTTCCAAGAGACACTGGTCTAAAAAAAGAAAGAGCGAAGGTGGTGGTACATCATTTATGCTTACAAATGGAAAAATATTTGAAAAAGTTGGTGTAAATAAATCTACAGTAAATGGAAAATTTAAAAAAGAATTTCGTTCCAAGATTTTGGGTGCAGCTAAATCTGGAGAATACTGGGCATCCGGCATTTCAGTAGTAGCTCACATGAAAAACCCTAAAATTCCAGCAATACATTTTAATACTCGATTTATTGTGACATCCAAAGAGTGGTTCGGTGGGGGTATGGATGTTACACCAAGTTTTAAAGATAGTAAGGAAAAAACAATTCTACATGAATCCTTAAAAAAAGTTTGTAAAGAAAATCATAAGAATTATTACAAATTCAAAAAATTATGTGATGAATATTTTTTTTTACCACATAGAAATGAATCCAGGGGTATTGGTGGTATTTTTTTTGATTACGAACAAGGTAATTGGAATCAAAATTTTAAATTTGTAAGAGAATTAGGTTTAGCCTTTATAAATATTTCAAAAAAAATTGTGGAAAGAAAAAGAAAACTTAAATGGTCATCAGAAGATAAAATGAAACAATTAATTAAAAGAGGAAGGTACGTTGAATTTAATCTTCTATATGATAGAGGAACCAAGTTCGGGCTTAATACAGGTGGAAATACTGAGTCTATATTGATGTCTCTTCCTCCAGTAGCAAAGTGGAAATAGATTATGAGCAAAGAACCAATAACAGTAAAGGGTTTAGAAAATTTAAAATCTGAACTAGAAAATTTAAAAAATGTAGAAAGACCAAAAATTGTTGCAGCCATCGCTGAAGCGAGGTCTCATGGAGATTTAAAAGAAAATGCTGAGTATCATGCAGCAAAGGAACAGCAAGGATTACTTGAAGGAAGAGTGCTCGCAATTAATGATTTGATTGCAAGAGCAAACGTTATTGATGTTACTAAATTAGAAAACGATGGAAAAGTAATTTTTGGATCAACAGTAATAGTGCTTGATTTAGACGCTGACAAAGAAATCTCTTACAGAATTGTAGGTCAAGATGAGGCCGACATTTCTAAAAATTTGATATTTTATAAAAGCCCAATCAGTAAAGCATTCATAGGAAAAAACAAAGGCGATCTAGTTGTTGTAAACACTCCGTCTGGAGAGAGAAATTTTGAGATTAAAGGGGTTGAGTATATTTAATCACCTCGTTTATCAATTATTTCCTGAACTTTTTGACTTGATATCTTAAAATTATTTTTCAACCACTCTTCCTCTAAAAGTTCTAATGTTTGGCCTATTTTAAGACCTTCAATTAATCCTTTATCTTTTAAATAATTACCATCATAAGGAAATTTTGGAATGTTAAATTTATCGATAATTTTTAATGTATCTAAAAACTTGTTAGCACTCGTTTTTGAGGATACACAGAAATTCAGAATATTCATACTTTTGAGGTGATTTTTTCCAAATAAATAAATATTTTTTTTTAAGTCTTTAGTCAAAAAATCTTTATTTTTATAAAAATTAGTCGCTATTAAACTAATTTTTTCTTTAATTTCATTTGATGTTTTATACTTATGAGAAAAATATTCATGATTATTGCTTTTGTCAATTAATAAAATTGCTAAAAGGTCAATTGAATCTAATTCATTTTTTTTCATTATTAAATTTAATCTGTCTAATCTTTCAAGATATCTTAACTCAGGAAATATTAATGAAAAAATTTCTTTTATTATTTTATATTTATTAAGATTGATAAAATTTTTTACTTTTAAAATTTTAAGTAATTCTGTTAATATTCTCTCTTTAGAAATTTTAGTTACTCCATTAAGATTTAATTTTACAGCTTCATGAGTTGAGTCATCTATTCTACTTCCATACTCTAAAGAAAATCTCAGATATCTTATTATTCTTAGATAGTCCTCTTCTATTCTTCTTTGAGGATCTCCAATAAATTTTATTTCCTTATTTTTTAAATCAGTGGTTCCTGATTGAGGATCAAATATTTTTCCATTAATATCTAAATATATTGCGTTGATAGTGAAATCTCTTCTATTAGAATCCTCTTGCCAATTATCAATGTACTCTACTTCAGCATGTCGACCGTCCGTTTTAGTATCTTTTCTTAGTGTAGTGATCTCAAGTTTTAAATCTTTTTCGATGAGAGTAATTGTGCCGTGCTTTATGCCGCTTTCAATAATGTTGTAATTTGAATTTTTAAATTTCTCTTTTATTTGACTTGTTGTTATTGATGTAGCTATATCTATATCATCGATTTTTTCATTATTTAAAAATTTTCTTACACATCCTCCAACAAACATCGCTGTTTTGTTTTCTTTTGGAACACCGTCTTGTAGTTTGTTAAAAACAAATTTAATTCTTCTATTTTTATAAAAAGGAAAAAAAAAATTTTTAATTTTTTGGATTAGAAATACATCAAACATATTTATTTGGCTGGGGCACTAGGATTCGAACCTAGGATGGCGGTATCAAAAACCGCTGCCTTACCGCTTGGCTATGCCCCAAATTTTAAGATTTTGATATATCATAAATTTATAAATTTAAATAGTTTTTGCTATTGATATCCAAAATCTCGGATATTTTTTCTTTATCCTATTTAATGCTATTTTTGCAGTTTTTTCACTTTGAAAAATGCCATAGCATACTGAGCCCGAACCAGTCATCCTTGAAAAATAACAACCTGTATTTTGTGCTATTTCATTGACTATTTTATTAATAATTGGATATTTTTTTTCTACAACTTGTTGTAGATCATTTTTTTTACTGAAAAGAATACCAAAAAACTGAATTTTATTGTTAATTTTATTAAGACTGACTTTTGTCATCATAGAAAATTTTTTAAGTTTTGAATATACCAATTTAGTCGAGCTTTGAATATGTGGATATATTAGCAAGAAATTTGCTTTATATCTTTTATTAAAATTTGAAATATTTGATAAGTTTCTCATAAAACCTTGCTTATGAAGAAATAGTTTAAAATCTGAACCAATTATTCCTTCAAATTTATTAATTAAGTTTTTATTAAATCTTTTGCCAGCTAGTTGTTTAGCTAAAAAAAATGAGTTACTGGTGCCACCACCTAGCCCAGCTGAAATTGGTATTTTTTTATTCACCTCAACTAAATAATAATTTTTTATTATTTTTTCTCTTCTTAATAAACCAAGAGTTTTTGTAACAGTATTTTTAGTTTTGTTTATACGTTTTGAAAATTTTCCTTTAAATTTAACAATATCTTTTTTCCCTTTAATTTTTTTGAAGCGAATCTCATCATATAAATTGATTAAGCAAAAAAAGGTTTGAATTTGATGTAAATTCATTTTTTTTTTCTTGTTTACCGTCAATGATAAGTTAATTTTAGAGAAAGATTTTAATAGCATTTAAATTTATAATCCTAGAACTAATTTATTTTCAATTTTTTTTCTTTGATCTTCTTTTGTTTTTTTTAGTTTTAGAACATAATTCCAATAATATCTTGCTTGAATTTTATGACCGTTTTTCCATAACACATCTCCAAAATGATCATTAACAATAGGATCTGCTGGCATTAGTTCCACTGCTATTTGAAGATACTTTTTGGCTTCTTTGTATTTTTTTAGTTTGTATAATGCCCAGCCTAATGAGTCTATTATGTAAGGATCGTCCTTCCTTAATCTATTCGCCTCTTCAAGCATCTTCAAAGATTTTTCAATATTGATACCTTTTTCAATCCAAGAATATGCGAGATAATTTATTACATAAGCTTGATCAGGTTTAACTTTGAGAGATTTTAATAAATCTTTTTCAGCTTTCTCCCAGTCACCTACTCTTTCATATGCAATACCTCTGCCCTCTGTCGCTTGAGGAAATAAAGGATGATCTGTTTTAAGGTCTTTAATTATTTTAGTATAATATTTTATTGATTCTTCAAATTTTTCATTATTTTTTAAAAAATCTGCATAATCGTACGTTTCATAAATATTTTTTAGAGAAAATTTTTCGTAAGCTTTTGATAATTGTTTTAAAGCTTTTTCTTTTTTATTTTCCTTAATTAATATTCTTGCGTTTTGTTTTGCTGCATACCAGGAGTATACTTCTCCATGTCTTTTCATGTCATTATAAATTTTTTTTGCTTTATCAAAATATTCTATTTTGTAATAATTTTCTGCTAATAGTGTATTATAAGAGAAAAATTCTTCGTTAAGAAATTTTGATACATTTATATAAAAATTTGAAAGTGTGTAGTATGACTGTGATGAAAGAGCATTCGCAGTAATATAAAATATTTCTGCAACAACATGTGATTGATCTTTGCAATTAAAATTATTTTTAATTTTATTGTTTATCAGATTTATTTTTTGTTGGTTTAAAAGCAAATTTCTAGGATATAAATTAATTGAAAATTTTAAAAATTCTTCAGCTTTTTCTATCTCACCCTGATTAATTAAGTAATTTGAATAAAAATAATTATATCTTGAAAAATCTGTTTTTAAATTTGTTGTGAGTTTTTTAAAATAAAACTCAGTTTTAGAACTGTTATAATGGCAATGTAAAAAAACATTTTGTATATTTTTCAAGTTTTCAAACCTTGAGTCCATATTATCAATTCTTTTTTGAGACTCTGAAAGACTTAAATTTTTAACTGAGGACCAGGTTAAAAGTGACTCAGTAATAAATTCACTCAATATAAATCCTGAATTCCTCTTTTTAAGTTTTAAAAAATATTTATTTGCTAAATCATATTTTTTTTCTTTAAGATTATAAATGCCAATTATTAAATCGCTCTCAAAGCTATCGAGTTTTTTCGACTCAATTTTCTTTGAGTAATTGTATGCTTCTCTAAATTTTCCAGAATTGACTAATGAAAATAAGTATTTTGAAGTGTATTCTAAATGACTTTCCTCAAGACCGTTTAGTTTTTTTAAATATTTATGCGACTCGTCATAGAAGTTATCATTTAAAAGTAATATACCAGAAAAATAATTTGATATATTATTTCCATTATAGAACTTATCAATATTTTTTGCATTTAGCGTGGAAAAAAAAATAGTGACAAATAAAATTAGTAATATAGTCTTTAAATGTAGTTTAAATATGCTCATAATCCATGACAAAAAAAATTAATTCTAAAACTTTAAAACTGCTTAAATTTTATAATTTAATAAATTACAATTTAATTTATAACAACAAGGCAATCAATAGGTATAAAAAAGAATTTACACAGATATCCAGTGAGAAAAATGAAAACTTAAATAAACTTAAAAAAACAATCACTGATATAAAAAATTGCGATTTAAAAAAACAAGCACAAAACATTGTATTTAATGATGGAAACCCAAATTCAAAAATTATGTTAATTGGAGAGGCGCCTGGACAGAATGAAGATCAAGAAGGATTGCCTTTCGTTGGAAGGGCTGGGATTTTATTGGACAAAATGTTAGCTTCGATAAATCTTAATAGGAGAAATACTTACATTACTAATATTATAAATTATAGACCTCCTGAAAATAGAAGGCCTACGGATGTAGAGATACAAAGATATTTGCCTTATGTTACTAAACATATTGAAATCATAGATCCGAAGATATTAATTTTACTTGGTAGTACTGCAATGAACGCACTGATTGGTAACGAAATAGTTATTTCTAAAGCTAGAGGAAAGTGGATTGAAAAGCAATTTGGAAAATGTAAAACCTCTGTGATTATAACATTTCATCCTGCTTTTTTAATGAGACAACCTGCACAAAAAAAAATGGCTTGGATCGACTTAAAAATGATTAGAGATAAAAAAGCCAAACTCAAACTTTAATTGAAAAAAATTATTACAGCTGGAGTAGATGAAGTTGGAAGAGGATGTCTTGCTGGGCCGGTAGTATCTGCGGCTATAATTCTTAAGGAGGGAATCAATTTAAACCTTTTAAAAGACTCTAAAAAGATCTCTTTTAAAAAAAGAGAAAAAATCTCAGAACATATAAAAAATTACTCTTATCACGCTATAGGAATTGCCTCTGTTGAAGAAATTTTAAAATTGAATATTTTAAATGCTTCCTTGCTTTCAATGAAAAGAGCAATTGATCAACTTTCTGTAAAACCAACTTTAACATTAATCGATGGCAGTTTTGCGCCTAGTGGGTTAAAAAATTACAAAACAATAATTAATGGAGATGAGAAAGTAAAAGTGATTAGTGCAGCTTCCATCGTTGCTAAGGTTTTTAGAGATAAATTGATGATTAAACTATCTGAAAAATTCTCTAATTATGCTTGGGAAAGAAATTTTGGATACGGCACAAAAGATCATTTAAGAGGTTTAAAAAAATTTGGAGTGACTGCTCATCACAGAAAAGGTTTCAAGCCGGTACACAAGATATTGTCAAGTTAGGTTTTTCTAACACAAGAGGACTCTTTATTTTTTAAAAATAGTTTGATTATGGATTCAATTTAAGGTTGAATCTATGAAATGTCTAAATTCTCCAACAAAATTTTAAACGGCGATTGTTTAAAAGAGTTAAAAAAAATTCCAGATAAAACTTTTGATTTAGTTTTCGCTGATCCTCCTTATAACATGCAAATTGGTGAAAAATTAACTCGGCCAGATTCAAGCAAAGTAAATGGAGTTAATGATAAATGGGATCAATTTAATAGTTTCAAACACTATGATAATTTTTGTAAATCTTGGTTGACTGAATGTAAAAGAATTTTAAAAGATAATGGATGCATATGGGTAATAGGATCCTACCATAATATTTTCAGATTAGGTTACCACTTACAAAATTTAAATTATTGGTTACTTAATGATGTAATTTGGAAAAAAAATAATCCGATGCCTAATTTTAGGGGAACGAGATTCACTAACGCTCATGAAACTTTGATTTGGGCTTCAAAAAATAAAAAATCTAAATATACTTTTAACTATCAATCTCTTAAATGTTTAAATGACGATTTACAAATGAGATCAGATTGGACTTTACCTATTTGCAATGGAAAAGAGAGATTGAAGAAAAATGGAAAAAAAATTCACTCTACACAAAAACCAGAAGCACTACTTCATAGAATTATCCTAGCTACTACAAATAAAGGTGATTTAGTTTTTGACCCTTTTTTAGGTACAGGAACTACCGCAGTCGTATCAAAAAAATTAGGTAGAAACTATTGTGGAATTGAAAAAGATAAAAAATATTATTTAGCGGCAAAAGAGAGAATTAATAATGCAACAAAAATTAAAGACGATTATCTAGATACAATTCAAAACAACAAATCCAAGCCTAGAATACCTTTTGGGTCTTTGGTGGAGCTAGGAATCATTAAACCTGGGACATCTTTATATGATCCAAAGAAAAAAATTAACGCAAAAATAATGGCTGACGGAAGTATTAAATATAAGGAGTCTGAAGGATCAATTCATAAAATTGCTGCTAAAATAATGGGTGCTGAGAGCTGCAATGGTTGGACTTATTGGCACTATACTATTAATGGATCAACCGTTTTGATAGATAGTCTAAGACAAAAATTCATCGCTGAAAAACAAATCTAATTTTTATATATCGTACCTAAATAAGACCTTATAAAACTTTTTCTTTTAATAAGAAACTTCATAAAAAAATTCCTAATAGCCTTCGTGAAAGAACTAGAAAAATGGAATACAAAGAAATTTAAATTTGATCTTCTTCTGACTATTTTTGCTCTTATTGACCTTTTTTGAAAGTAAGCATTTTGAATATCTGATTTATCCTCATTTATTAAATTAAACAATTCATAAGCGCTTTCTATTGATTGACCTGCTCCTTGAGCTAAAGTTGGCAAAAAACCATTAAATGCATCTCCTATATAAATTACTTTACTGTTTGTAGATGGGAGTATTTGTGGGGTAGAATAAAGCGGCCAGGATTTTAAATCTCTTTTTAAAATTTTTTCAAAATTAGAATTTTGGCTGACAACTTTATCGACTAATAGTTTTAAATTATCAGGATCGTATTTCTTGCTTCTAATAATACAAACTAGATTGAGTTCGTTATTTTTATTTACTGGATAAATAACAACGTGACAATCTTTTCCCATTATAAGACTAATTTTTTTCTCATCAATATTAAGTTCAGATTTTGTATTAATTATTGTTCTAAGGGCAACAGCTTTTCTAAATTTTGGCTCATTTTTTTTCTTTTCGAAAAAAGATCTGGTGCTAGAAAAAATACCATCGGCACCTATTACTAAATCAACAAGATCATTAGTATTATCATCAAACTTTATAAACACTTTGCCTTTCAATTCAGAAACTTCTTTTATTTTTTTGCCAAATCTTAAATGTTGTGTGTAAACTTCATCTTTTAAAAACTCAATTAAAGTTGATCTTTGTAAAGTTGTGTACTTATTATTTTTTGTGTTAAACTGTGTGAGATCTAGTTCACAAATTTTATTATTCTGAATATTGTAAAAATCAACTCCAGCCGGGTGAAAAATTTTTTCTTTATTTATTTTATCAAAACCTATCTCGTTTAAAATTTTAATACTGTTTGTAGACAATTGTATCCCATAACCTTCATCTAGAGACAGGCTCTCTTGTTTTTCATATAACATAAATTCGTAATCTGAATTTTTTTTAATTAAATTTGCTAGGGTCAAACCTGCAATGCCGGCACCGATAATTGCTAATTTTTTTTTCATTAAAATAAAGTTGAAACTTGTCTAAATATTTTTTTTGTGAAGCTGGGAACAAATTCATCATTCTTGTCTAGGGAGTACCAATTAAATGATGAGGGAATTTTATCTGAAAATTTGTAATATAAATTAATATTTAATTTTAAATTTGAAACAGAGTTTTTATAATTTCTTAAAAATTTCCAGTCGTTTTTACAATAAAAACTATTAGACTCTATTATCTTTGGTAAATTAAAATTTTTTAAAAAACTTATTTGATTATCTTTTGTTAAAGCAATTTGTTTATTTTTATTTATATAGCAAAAAATATCATAATTTTTATTTTTAATCATTTTTTTTCTAACTGTGTTAATCTTTTTGCTAGATTTAAAATAATTACAAGTTTTGTTCAAATAACATGCATGACATTTTGGGTCTTTTGGTTTGCAAATTAATGCACCAAATTCCATTAAAGCCTCAACAAAGTCAGCATTACGATTTGTGTTTAAAAGTTTTTTTCTATTTTTTTCAATTAATTTGTCAAAATCTATTTTATCTTCTTCTTTATTTAGATATCTTGAAAAAACTCTTTTTACGTTTCCATCAATAGCAATTGTAGGTTTATCGTATACCAAACCTAAAAGAGCGCTTCCAGTATAGTCCCCTACACCTGGAAGTTTTTTAATCTCGTAAAGTGTATTAGGTAATTTCGATTTGTAATTATTAACTATTTCTTTTGAACAAGCTAAAAGATTTCTTGCTCTTCTATAATAACCAAGACCTTCCCACATTTTTAAAATTTCTTTTTCATTGCTTTTTGATAAGGACCTTAAAGTTTTAAATTTTTTTGTGAAATTATTGAAATAAGGAATTACGGTTTTTACCTGGGTCTGTTGGAGCATAAATTCACTTAAAAGTCTGTAATAAAGCTTTTTAGGTGAGTTTTTGCTAACACGCCAAGGTAGACTGCGTTTATTATTATCGTACCAAGCTAGAATTTTTTTTGGTAAATTAATATGTATATGCATGATAAATATAATAATAAAATAAATAATTTCATACAAGGACTTAGACCTTTTTCTAGTTCATTACCAAAAACTTTAAAAAAATATTTAAGGAAAGGTGGGTATAATTATTCAAATATTGTAGATAACTGGACAAATATAGTTGATAAAAAAATTTCAGATAACTGTTACCCTACATCGGTCAAAATGGGTAAAGAAATGAGAAACGGCACTTTAATAGTGAACGTGGTTCACGGGAAAGAGTTAGAAATAGAATACGCAAAGAAAGAAATAATTGATAGATTAAATAGTTTTTTTGGCTATGAGTGCATTAATAAAATAGTTCTCAAAGCTATTAAAGAAGACATAGTTCCAAAAAAAAAACAGTTTAGTAAAATTAAAAACTCAGAAAAGATAAATGCTAATATTAGCAAGGTGACCAATAATCAATTGAAAAATTCATTAAGTAATTTATTAAAGGCATACAATGAAAAAGAGAAATAATTTTTTTTTAAGAACCATTTTTATTATTTTTTTATTTTTTACTAATAATATTGAGAGTAAAGAAATAAGTATCGGAAAACCAGATTCTAAAGTCATCGTAAAAGTGTTTTCTTCTTTAACATGTCCTCACTGTGCAAATTTTCATGAAAAAATTTATGAAAAATTAAAAATTGATTATATTGATAAAGGTTTAGTAAGATTTGAGCACCATGGTTTCCCTTTGGATATGGCCGCGCTCAATGCAGAGATAATCATAAGGTGTAATGTTGATGATAAAAAAAGTTTTCAATTATTAAGTGAAATTTATAAAAAACAAAATAAATGGGCGGTTGGATCTGATATAAATAAAATAAACGAATCTATCAAAAAGATAGGATTAAATTTTAATTTAAAAGAAAATGATATGAATAAGTGCTTAAAAGATGATAATGCGCAGGATGAAATTCTTAATGAAAGAATTGAGGCCCAAAAAAAATATAAAATTCAGTCAACTCCAACAGTATATATAAATGAAAAAAGATATGAGGGGAATCATGAGTATAAAATTTTTAAAAAAGAAATAGAAAAATCACTTAAATGAAATTTAAAAAATTAGAAATTAATGGTTTTAAATCTTTTTCTGAAAAGACCTCGTTTTTAATTGAAAATGGTTTAACAGGCATAGTTGGCCCTAATGGATGTGGTAAGTCAAATATAGTTGAGTCATTAAGATGGTGTATGGGAGAAAATTCAGCTAAGAGCATGAGAGGGTCTGGAATGGAAGATGTAATTTTTTCAGGCACTTCAAATCGACCATCAAAAAATATATCTGAGGTGATGATATTGATGGATAACTTATCTAAAACAGGACCATCTCAATATAATGACTTAGATGAAATTACAATTAAAAGGAAAATTGAAAAAGATAAGGGCTCTAAATATTATATTAACGATAAAGAAGTAAGAGCTCGCGACGTTCAAACTTTTTTTGCAGACCTTTCTACAGGTGCACACTCCCCCTCTTTAATAAGTCAAGGAAAAATTGGTCAATTGGTTACCTCAAAACCAATTGAGAGAAGGTCAATCTTGGAAGAGGCTGCAGGAATTTCTGGTATTCATGCGAGAAGACAAGAAGCAGAAACTAGACTTAATGCAGCTGAGAATAATTTAAAAAGAGCTGATGAATTAAAAAAGCAGCAACAAAAACAATTAGATAATTTAAAAAAACAAGCAGAAGAAGCTTCTAGGTATAAAGAAATTTCAAATCAAATAAAAAAAATTGAAGCAGGATTATATTATTTAAAAATTCAAGAAATAGATAAAGAAAAAAAATTGATTGCAGAAAAACTTAATGAGCTTGATGACGATATTAGTGCAGTTAATATTGATATGAACCATAATAATACTTTATTGGATGAGGAAAATAAAAAACTTTCGCCATTGAGAGATAAAAAGATGGAGAGTGCTGCTAAACTTCAAAAACTAAATTTAGAAATGACAAGCTTAGATGATGAAGAAAATAGAGTTAAATCATTACAAGTTAAATTAGAAAAATCAATTAAAACAATTGAGTCAGATTTAGAACGAGAAAAAAGTATTTCATTAGACGCTGATATAAATGACAAAAGAATTTTAAAAGAGAAAGAGGAGCTTTTAAAAACAGAAAATGAACTTTTAGAAATAGAAAATAATTCATATAAAGAACTAAGTATTTCAAAGAAAAGTTTAGACAATTTGCAGTCAAAACTGAATGATCTGTTAAATACTATTGAAGATATGATAGATCAAGACAAAAAGTTAAATAAAGAAATTTTTAAGAAGTTAAGGGTTCTGGTCAACGAAATTACATTGTCCCAAGAAGAGTATGCTGAAAAATACGGTAAAAATAAATCTATACAAAGTGATTCTATAAAAAGAAAAGAAAGAATTAAAAACATTGATGTAGAACTTGAAAATTGGAGAAATTTAAAATCTAACTCGGAGAAAATGATTAATGAACTTAATGAAAGAAAAAATAAAATACAATTTGAATTAGATGAAAATCAAAAAAACCCTGAGAAGATAGCTAGGTCAAAAGGACAGAATCTTCAGAATCTAGAGAATACAAAAAAAAGAAACGAAGAGATTGAGCAAGAGCTAGGAGATGCTGAAAAAAAGTATGATTTGATCAATACAAATATTAAAGAAATACAAGAAAAGTTAACTAATTTAAAAGAGAACAAAGCCAGATTTGAAGCAACTGTAGAAGGTATAAATAATAGAAAAAAGGATTTTTTATATTCTGTTAAAAATGAATTGAATATTGATAATGAAACTTCAATTTTAGCTCAATCAGATTTAGTTGAGCTTTCACAAGAAAATATGCCTTCAATCGATCAACAAGAGGAAAAAGTTGAAAAAATAAAAAGACAAAGAGAGTCACTAGGTTCTGTAAATTTACGTGCAGATGAAGAAACCAAAAAATATGAATTAGACATAAAAAAAATGGAGGACGATAGAGAAGATCTATACTCAGCAATTGTAAAATTAAAGACTAGCATTGATGAACTAAATCAAAAAGGAAGAGAACGATTATTAGAGGCATTTACAAAAGTAAATCGTAAATTTAATGAAGTTTACACAAAGCTCTTTAGTGGTGGTACAGCCAAAATTGAACTTGTCGACTCTGATGACCCGTTAGAAGCAGGATTAGAAATGTTTGTTTCCCCTCCAGGCAAAAGACTTCAATCTATTACGTTGCTATCAGGTGGAGAGCAAGCTCTCACTGCATTATCTTTAGTGTTCGCGGTTTTTTTGGTAAATCCTTCTCCAATTTGTGTTTTGGACGAAGTAGATGCTCCTTTAGATGATGCAAATGTAACACGATTTTGTGCTTTACTAGACGAATTGACAAAAATAACAAATACAAAGTTTATTATAATCACCCATCACGCTTTAACAATGTCAAGAATGCATAGGCTTTATGGGGTAACCATGGCTGAACAAGGTGTGAGTCAATTAGTATCGGTTGACTTACAAAAAGCAGAAGAGATGGTTGCATAAATTTTAAATGAAAGAAAAAGAAGATTTTAAAACTCGCCTTAAAATTGCAAAATCCAAGATAAAGGATCAACTTACTAATGAAGGGGAAAAAAAAGGGACTTTTATGGGAAACGCATTTAAATTAGGTAGCGAATTAGTGGCTGCAGTCGCTGTTGGGACAATAATTGGGTTTATTTTGGATAATTGGTTTGGTACTAAACCATGGTTAATAATATTATTCTTTTTTTTGGGTGCAGCTGCCGGGATGTTAAACGTTATAAAAGTTGCAAACAAAATGCAGAAAGAGGATTAAGAAATAGGTACTTATGGCAGACAATCCAATGCAACAATTTAATGTCCACAAAATTGGGCCAGAAATAAAGATAGCTGGAATAGATTTGTCTTTTACAAATGCCAGCTTATTCATGGTTTTGAGTGCATCGCTAATAATTTTGTTTTTGTATTTAGGAACAAGAGAAAAGAAAATAATTCCCGATAAAATTCAATTAATTTCTGAATTGCTTTATGGTTTTGTAGCTAAAATGATCAGTGATACAGCAGGCACAAAAGCAAAACCATACTTTCCTTTTATTTTTAGTTTATTTGTTTTTGTACTATTATGTAATATGGTTGGAATGCTTCCTTATTCATTTACTGTGACAAGCCATATAATTGTTACATTAATTATGGCCCTGTTTATTTTTATTGCAGTTACAGTAATAGGTTTTATAAAACATGGTTTTAAATATCTTGGCATATTTGTACCTAGTGGGGTACCAGTGATTTTATTACCTCTTATAACAGTTATTGAAATCATTTCTTATTTAAGTCGTCCAATTAGTTTATCGGTAAGACTTTTTGCTAACATGATGGCAGGTCATACCATGTTAAAAGTTTTTGGGGGATTTGTGGTAAGTTTAGGAGTATTAGGCGGGTGGTTACCGCTTAGTTTTTCAGTGGCATTAACTGGCTTGGAGATTTTAGTAGCATTTTTACAAGCTTATGTTTTTGCAATTTTAACCTGCATCTATTT
>TARA_B100000963_G_scaffold160630_1_pt1 | contig 14783 bp, 28 predicted proteins | sample TARA_B100000963 | Tara Oceans TARA_B100000963 (sample SAMEA2622097) | marine metagenome | biome: marine biome (ENVO:00000447); feature: surface water layer (ENVO:00002042); material: "saline water (ENVO:00002010), including plankton (ENVO:xxxxxxxx)" | depth 5 m | reverse complement strand
TTTAATTACAGTACTAATATAATCAATTTTTCTGACATAGAAAAATCTAGAGGCAATTATTTTGCAGATTTATGCCAAATAATAGAATCATACCACTGGCTTCTAGAGAACTGAATAGTCTCCATATTGGACTTCCAACCTTTAGCCTCACACAATTCTGCTACTTTTTGATGTCTTGCAGCATCACGATTAAAATAGCTAAATCTACCTCCTGGTTTTAAAAGTCTATCTACATGGTCTTTTGTAAAAATAGCCCAATCATCTCTGTCAAAACAATAAGTATCAAAATATATCGCATCAAACTGTTCTGTCATATTCTTGACAATGTCAAGCCAATCTCCTTCCAATACATTCTCATAGCCTGCAGCTTTAGCATTCTCTACAATCTGTGGATGTACTTCAATAATAGTATGTTTGTCAGGTTTATGGTCTCTAATAAAACCGTCAATGATACCCATACCATAACCTATATTTAGAATACTACCTCCACCTTTACATAAGTGCTTTGCATCCTGCTTCATTATAGGAGTTTCCCATTCATGCATGATTTCTTGGCCACCAGTATTTTTAGAAAAATGAGGGGCTTTTAAGAATTCAGAAGATAATTCTATATCAGTCTGTGTCCACCTCTTAATCGACAAGATATTGTTTAGTTTTAATTCTAATCATTTTGTCAAACTCATTTAATTGTTTGTCACAAAATTCTTGTTGTCTTGCAGATTTGTCAAAGAAGGTTAGGTATCGCCTGACATTCTTGACATAATTTGTGGCACCTGCCAAATGTGTAGTGTTCTTACAAGATTTGATAACTGCCGCAGCTTTTTTAATCACATCAAAGATGTGGTCCATGTTTTCTTTAAAAGTCCATTTAGGTTCAAAGTCCATATTAAGGTTTTAAATAGTTCAATACACTATCCCAATCCGGAAATTTATCACTGCCGAATTGAATTAGCTTTCCAGTAAAATCACCAGCACCATTCTTGGTTCTGTCATCTACTAAATAGTCTCCCATATTCAAATGTTTATTATGAGAGAGAATTAGTCTTTTGTAAGCACCATCTCCTAAGTGCTTCATTACCCACTTTCTTTTTTGCATCCAAGCATCTGGATTATTCCATGGAGCTGTACTTAGAATGTAAACATCATATTTGTCAGACTTGACAAACTTGTTGAATGCATCTACAGCACCTGCCATTGGAGGTGGGTCTAAGAATAAATCAGGTATACAGTCTACAGTATCATCTTTTTGACATGCATCAATAAAGTCCTTAGAGTAAGTAGCAATCTTTGCTGCTAAATCTACTAGGACTCCGTCCATATCAAAATAAATGATTTTCTTAGCCATTCTTTTTATTCTTGTTATTAATTCCTACTTTTGTGCCAGGCCAGATTAAGTACAATAATGCCATTAATCCAAACATTTGCCAAAAGTTAATTGGGTTAGCCCATGTAACTACTTGAACTAATACCATATTCCATAGTAATGTTGCTACGAAAATACTTGCTGGTACGAATACCAAGATTATCAATAGGGCCCAAAAAAATTGTTTCATAAGTTTGTTATTTACAGTACAAATATACGAAAAATATCTGACATAGAAAAATTCTAAGGCAATTATTTTGCAGGATATTTCTCAATTATTTGTGGTTTTCTAATTTTATACTTCTTAGACCACATCTCAATAAATGAGCTTCCCATCCCAAGTTCAACAATTTCATACTTGTGGTCTATGATGGGTTTTGTTGCTCTGGCATTAATTAAAATATCAGAGTGAATATCTGTAACAATCATATAGTGTTTGTTACTGTTTTTTTGTTTCTTGTAAACTGCTACAAATGTAGGTTTATCAGGTTTCTTTTCTAACCAAGGTAATTTCATTTACTTCCAAAATAATTGTATGCCGATAATAGCACAAGCTAGAATCACACATGTTGTTGTCTTCATATTAATACCTTCGCCCATCAACCACCATGTTAAGAATGCAAAGGAAGTTATACCCATTGAGAAACCAATGAATCTACCAGGCCAAAGTAATCCTTCATAGTGTTCTGCTATTAGAGCAGTAGCTTTAATGAACATGTAAGATATTGGTATAGCAAAGATACATGACATTAAGAATGGATTATCTTTTGCCCATTTATTTAAGAATTGTCCGTTGGTCTGAAACCAAATCAGAATTTGCCCACCTAGAAAGAGGAGCATTCCAAGAATTAAGCCTCTCAAAATAATTGATTTGTAGTAGTTAATAAATGTGAGATGAATGACTCTCTGTGATGTTCTGTTGAGCCAGACTCTTTGATAGCTGTGATGTGTTGTTTTGTGCCATAACCTTTGTTAGAACCCCAACCATATACGTTACCGCCTTCAAGTGACTTCATATATTGGTCTCTTTCTGTTTTTGCCAGAATACTTGCAGCCGCAATACTGACATAAGTATTATCTCCACCGACTACAGTTTCAAAAGGTTTACCATCGAAACCGTGAAATTGATCGCCATCTATTAGAATAAAGTCAAAATCTCTTTGAGCTTTAGTAGCAACAAGAGCTCTTCTCATGCCTTCTAAGGTAGCTTTAAGAATGTTAGTGTTTTCTATTTGCTCTACACCGATGTGTTGAATGGAGTATGCCAAACAGTTATCTAAGACCATTTGTCTAGCTTCTGCTCTCTGAGCCTCATTTAGAAGTTTAGAATCTTTAATTAATTCATGTTGAAAACCATACGGCATAATACAAGCCGCTACTGTGACAGGACCTGCCAACGCGCCTCTACCTGCTTCATCAACTCCAACTTCTATAGTGTTAGGATCGTTTGTGTGACTGTGTCTTAAGATTATTTGTTTAGACATAGATATAACTTTGATTGTTATACCTTAAAATAGTGATTTGTTTCTATTACCAGGGGCGAATTCTGGTGGTCTGTCCCATCTCATTTGAACTTCTTTTTGATAGAAACCACACTTCTTGTAGAACTCCACATTCTCTTCAGAACAATTAAGAATAGTTTTGTAACATCCCTTTTCTATGGCTAGTTCTTTTAGTCTTTCAATTAACATAGAACCGATACCTCTTGAACCTGCATATTTTGATACTGCCACATCTTCAATCATACCTACTCGGTTACCACCTCTAATTAGTTTGTTGATTGTAATAAGTGATGCTGTTCCTACGACTTCTCCGTATTCCTCTGCCACGAAGTAATTAATGTTCTTGTCATCTAATATATTCCACCACTGTCTAGTAGACGGTAGAGTCTTACCTTCAAAAGCATCTGTGTAAATATCACAAATAGGACCTAAGTCATCGTAAGTTGCTTTACGAATCTTTATTTGATGTTGTTTTGAATTTTCCATTTATCATACCTAGCCACAACCTCTTGTAGTATTTTAGCTCTAACTATATCTGACTCTGTAAATATATGTGTGTCAATTCCTTTCACACCTTCTAATAACTCAATGAAACCTGGTAGACTTACATGTGAAGCTGCAATATCAGCTTGACTTACATCTCCAGTTACTACCACCTTACTTGACTTACCCATTCTTGTCACAAATAACATTAACTGTTTATATGTTGCATTTTGTGCTTCATCAAGAATCATTAAGGCATCGTCAAAAGTATCTCCTCGCATATAGGCTAGTGGTTCGAATCGAATTATTCTTTTGTCAAATAAGGTTTTAGTTAGTTCAGCTCCAATTATCTTTTCTATATTAGATTTGTAAGATTTCATGTAGGGATCTGTCTTGTCATGAATGTCTCCCGGTAAATGTCCAAGTTTTTCACCCGCTTCTTGGATTGGTTTACACAACACTATTTCTTTAATCTTCTTTTCTTGCAACATCTCCAGCGCTGTAAAGCAAGCTGTAAATGTTTTTGATGTTCCAGCTGGTCCGTAACAGAATGTAATATCATTCTTGTTTATCGTATCGACATAATTTCTTTGATTAGGTCTTAGTTGAACTCTTTTCAACCCAGCTCCAATTGATGCTGCTCTAGAGGTTCTCGCCATAGTTTAAATTTTTTTAGTCACCAGCCATTATGACTAGTTCTTTAAGCTTCATCAGCTTATTACACTTCTCATATTCTTCAAGCGACTCAAAGTATTTAACCATTAAGTCTATGAATTTTGATCGTTGACCAATACCATGTGGAATCTCAATCAATCTATCATCATCCTTAAAAGCAACAAAACGATTTACTGTTTTAGTAAAGTTCCTAGTTATTTGATAATAACTTGCTCTCATAAGAGAATCTTTATCTGTGTTGGAAATATATCCACTCATCGTAATTGTTGGTCTTTTTATAGTTAGGTCAACCATGGTTATATATTTAGTGTTCTCACCCCAGATAGCTAATATCTAGATGGAAAATTATTAGGATAATAAGTTAATCCTATATTTTTATTGCTGTTCCTTCGTTCTAATCTGCTGGATGTATTTGGCCTTCTGATTTTGTAGCCTCTTCTTCTGTGAAGGTTTTGTGAACTGTTTTAAATCTCTTAATCTTCTCATTTGCTTAGTCTTTATCACTTTTGACTTAAGCTGCTTAAGAGCCTTTTCTATACTTGTTTTCTTATTTAATTTTACTATTAACATATATCTGAATTTACTTGCTGTTGCATTTTTACTAATTGTGCACATTTCTCGTAATCTTCTTTCTCTTCGTAATACTTTAACATATTACTTAAAATTTGTATTTTACGTTCAACTGGCATATCTGATAGAATAACGTATGTTGGGTGTTCCATCATGGCTTGGTAAAGAGCAGCAAAAAAAGCAGGCTTATTGTTGACCATTAGGCCTTCAATAATTATGTCCCATCGCGAATCAAATAACCTTTTACGGTTCTTTCTAAAGAATTTATCCATTTTTGTTTTGATATACTTTCTTTATATATTCGAGTTGTAGTTCATTTAGTTCAGGATAGCTAGCATTAATTTTACACAATAAACTTCCTCTTATTTGTGTATCATAGTCTGGCCATCCTTTTTCTCTTACTCTTAACACCTTACCAGGCGCAGTTCCTTCAGGTACTGTTATTGAAATCGGTCCATCTAGTGAGTTGATTGTTACTTTTGTACCTGACATAATTTCAAACCATGGAAGCGTAACGTCTACCCATATATTGTTTCCTTCTAGTATAAACTCACTATTAAGTTGTACGTGTATTGTTACGAATAAATCTCCAGGTGGAAGTTGCGTGTTGAAAGGATGTGCTTGACCTTTGCCAGCTAGTCTGAACCTCTGTCCAGTTCTGACACCACGCTTCAAATCAATGGTATGTTCTAATCCATTAATCTGAAACACCTTTGTGCATCCATGAAATGCTTCATCAAATGAAATATGCATATCAACTCTAATATCACTACCACGTGTTTGTTGACGTTGTTGACCGAAGAATTGATTGAATAAATCACCGAAGTTACCGTCCATACCTCCCATGTTTCCAAAGTTGGCAAACGGATTATCTTGTACAGCGTCATACTGTTGGCGCTTCTGTTGATCGCCAATTACAGCATAAGCGTCTGCAATTTCTTTAAATCTGTTCTCATCACCTCCTTTGTCAGGATGGTGAACTATACACAGTTTTCTATAAGCTTTTTTGATTTCTGACTGAGTTGCTGTTTTGTCTACACCTAAAGTTGCATAGTGGCTCACTCTATATCAGATTTAGAATTGTTTCTTTTACGAATATCTATTACTTGCAAAGACTCTAACTTAGCTCTTCTCTTTTCTGCAAGAATATCACGTTTACCCTGTGCTTCCATTGCATCTGCAATTCTCTTAAGTTGTTTTGCTATTTCTTTAGCTGTCTTTTCGTCCATGTCTATTCTTTATTAAATCGGACTCTCCATTTTGGAAATCTTGGTAAGGAATTGATTTATCCTTCTGTCCAGCATGGGGACCGTTAACCATTATAGTGTCTTTGTATGGGTTTGTTTCACCCACCTTTGATCTGAGCCAGTCATCCAGATCTTGAATAGAACCTTTGAATTGTCTAATCTTTTCTAATTCAGGTTCGTCCTTTGCAAAGTCTTCAAATAGTTGTAGATATTTCATTACTTAAGATCTGTAAGTTTATTACCAGCTTTTTTGATAATTAAATTATCTGACTTCATCATAGAAGCTAGAGCTCTACCAAAGTCTTTCTCAGCAACTGGAGTTGAATGAACATAACTCCATTCCTTTGCATTCCTGTTTGCCCAGTCCATCCAAATCTTCTTAAGTTCTATAAAGAAGAATGAACCATCATCAATATCTTTTAGTCTATTCTTAATATCACCTCTTTTCTTGTAAGCCCATTTTTTGAAATCTAAATAAGCAAACTCATTAGGAGTATCTTGAAAGAATGGTCTTCCTTCATTTACAAAAGACTCAAATGTGTTTAAATACTTCATATTATCCTGGGAAAACTCTATCCACATCAGGTCTTAATTCTTTAGACTTGAAATGTTTTAGAATTTCTTTTTTAGCTTTTTTCTGCTCTGATTTTGAAAGAGCTTTGTATCTGTCTGCTAATCTATCATTGTTTGCAGTAGCAGCTTTCCACTGACGACCATTATCAATATATTGTGCATAGAAGTCATAGGACTTAAAATACTTTAAGAATTGTTCTAGCTTAGATTGATACTCATCTTCTAACATTGTGTACAGACTATAGTAGTCCATCTTCTTTTTATTGAAGTAGTATTCCCAACCATCTTCTGGAGATCTTTGCCAGTCAGATACTTTGTACATGTGGATATGGTCACCACCTTTTAATTCAACAAAGAACTTGATACCTCTATCTGAAGACTGATCTTCAATGTTTTTAATTAGATTATCTTTAGGTAGTAATCTGCCTAAACAGAATTCTACATCAGCACGCATGTCTACAGGACTTCCCCATTTACCACGCATGGCCTCGAAGTCTATATATGCTCTGTACTTTTCCAATGTTAATATGTATTTCATAGATTATATATCAATAAAAAAACCCGCGGAAATGCTAGATTTCCTACGGGTTCATTTCGGGGGCCCGCACCGCCGTTGTGGTAGTGCGTTAAGTTATATATCTTAAGACACTTTCTCTAATATCTGATTTACCTTTTCCAGCTCAGATTTCATCAAAATACACTTTTCATACTCTTCGTATTCTAAGAAGTGCTTCATCATAAACTGAAGTGTTTCTTTTAGCTGAGTCATCTCATCTTTGTTCATGTGTCTTACATGCCAGTCTGAGATACCATTCTTAGCCATGTTCTCATAATTGTGCTCAATAGCCTCATGAATCATTCTTTCTTTATAGTCCTCCATCTTCTGCTCGAAGTCTGGGTCGTTAATATAGTCGTCGATGTTAAAATTGTCTTCCATTAGGCTTTTGATATTTTTAGGTTAGTAGATTTGAAAGCCATCTTGTATTCTTTTAGCAAGTATTTGGCTTCTTTAAAAGTTTCGGCAGTGTCAATAATTTCTTTACCGTAGTCAAAATATAGGATATTCCACATAATTTATTAGTTTTGGTTTTTAATTACAGTACTAATATAATAAAAAAATCTGACACTGAAAAACTTTTTGGCAACTATTTTGCAATTATTTGATGTTAATTTTCTTAACGTTATCAGTTCTTTTAAAATCAATAGTTAGAATACCATCTTTCATTGAAGCTGAAATAGAATCAGTATCAATAGTAGCAGGTAATCTAAATGATTTGTTGAATGATTGTCTAAAACCTTCTTCTTTTACATCTGAAGAAACAGTTAGAACACCATTGTCTACAGCAATATCAACATCTTTCTTTGTGAAACCAGGTAAAGAAATTTCTAAAGAATTATCATTTACTCTATAGTCAGTTCCAAAAGAGTTAATCGTAGTCCATGTAGATGGTCTAGTGTTAGGGAAATTAAAGAATGAATCGAAGATACCATCAAAAGCATCTAGTTGATTATTTAGTTTTGATAAATTTGTTAAATACATTTTTTAAATTTTTATTTAGTTTTATGTGCTTATGCACAATACTAATAGTGAAAAAAGTATGCCAAAGCAATTTTAGTGACGATATGTCACTGTTTACTAAATTTTTAGTGACATATTGGCAGGCCTGCAATCTTTAATATGACATTTGCGGTAGCCTTAATATCTTTCTCACAATAAGTTTTTATCTCTTCGTGCTTACCATTCCAAAAATACTCAGATACTTCTGAGCCAGACATAGCGTCTTTAGGTGATGGAATACCTAGAACTTCTGAAATAAGTCCTAATTTTGCAGAGTCCCAACCTCCGAACTGCCAAGTCTCTTTAGTATCGAGCAAACAGTTTTCCCAAGGCTTTTGTTTGTGTAGATGAAAATGTGATGGGACTGATATACCATTAATCAAAGCTCTCTTAATAATGTATGGCATATCAAAACCTTTAATAAAGTGACCTACCCATTTCATTCCTGGGTATTTCTGCATAATCTTAGAGGACATTTCGCAAAATTGTTTAAGAATATCTTTCTCGTCTTCTCCGTTGAATGAGACAGCCTTAAAACCATTAGGAAAGCCTGTTTCGTCAAACTGTAATTGACCAATAGAGATACAAACAATTCTACCCCACTCTGGATTAAGTCCAGCCATTCTAGGCCACATTTTGTGTGGGTCTTCAAATTCTGATAATTCAACTGGGTTCTTTTGTACCAGTTGCATAGTCTTTAAGTTCCAGTATTGTTCGAGTTCTGGGTTCTCGTCAATAATTTCTTGAAACGTCTCTTTTTGAGTTGCTGTTTCAATGTCGATGAATATCATCTTTTTTAATTCGTCTAATGTGTACATACCTTTTATTCCTTTAAATACTAAAAAACCGCCTAAGTTACCCTAGACGGTTAGTTATACGTTCGAAGTTTTATTTGTTTCTAATAAACTTCCAGATTAATCCTATAAAACTGTTGGCTTTATACTTCTTGCCTTTGTGGTTTAATAGGTAGTCTGTTCTGTTACCTTTTTTCATAATTTTTGTTTTAAGCCATCCAACCTGCAGAAGCTTCCCAATCTTTATGGGAAGAAAGTAATGAATATGCTTCAAAAGAAAGAGTTATTTCAACATAACCTCCAGTTATTGACTCTGGGCATTTAGACTCGCTCAGATACCAATCCGGCGCTTCTTTAATCCTACCATTCAAGAAATCAAATAGTGGATCTATATGCATGTGATGCACCCAGATACTAATGTGCATGCATTGATAGTTTGGTTTACCCATTGTCTACGCTAAATCTGTTTTTAAATTTTTTGTTAAAACTCAAAGTTGAGTCAATATCTTTCTTTTGGTACATATCTATCTGCTCTTCTTCAGTAGAATGTAGTTTTTTATTGTAATAATCTTGATAGACCTTTTTGTAGATAAATGCCATTACACCATAGAGAGGAGCAAACTCTGAGGACATCTCTATTACATGTGGTTTTCCTTCTGTGTCAACCGCCAAGTCTATTGAATATATGTCTAAGCCTTCATGTGCCTCGTTCATTTCCTGAAATACTTCATTCCATTCTTCTGGCATTTTATTTACGTCTTTTAACACATACTTAAAATAGAGTTTATCTTCTTTCTTCTTTGTCATCTCTTTGGTCTCCTTATTGCCATGGACTCTTTGTACCCATTGCAAAGGTTCACCTCTCCACATAATTATCCTATGTTCTTCATCGATGTCTATCTTCTCGCTGAAGACTTCAAAATCAGAAAGATCCGCCTTCTTAGCATCTTCTAGAGTATCAAACTTTTCAATACCCATACCAGAGTATCTGTTATCTGGTTTTGCTATGATAGGGAATTTTAACTGATCTATATCTTCTGGTTCTGACACAGTCTTAGGCACAAATTTGCTATCTTTGTGAATCTCATGCCAACGAACCTTTGATGAGATTTCCTGTTTCTTTTCTTTAGGATTATAGATTAGATCCTCAGGTGTACCAAGATCTAGTAATCTCTGTGTATGAAGATTACAGAAATTAATTACTGGCATATCAGCCTTATATGGCTTGTCACCTTTTGAGAATAGAGTCATATAGTTTCTAGTGTACATACCTTTATCAGTTACATAATCGAAATCTGATATAGTTTTAGAAACACACATGATGACTTTGTGAAGCCCTCCAGTGTTCTCATTAAGAAATGTTTGGAAATCTTTGATTTTCATAGATTATATATCTATGAGTTTAAGATGGGAATACTTCTATTGTTCTTTCTTCTTCTACTAAATCTGCCCACTTACCTTCGTATCGTGTAGCTTTAACAATATGATTATCAACCCAGTGATAGTTACCACCTCTAGGTTTACCCATTAATAGACCATGGTATTTAAAACCATGTTTATTTAACCAAGCTTCTGTAATATCTCTTACATCTTCAGTTCTTGAAGTAAAGAAAGTAATTACATGGCCTTCGTCGTACCATTTATTTAATGTATCTTTTGCTCCTTGATATGGTAGTACTACTGACATTCTCTCTGGCTCTTCGTTTGGTACATCATCTGTAATTGTGCCGTCAATGTCAATTAAGTAGTTCTTTCTACCTGCATTCAAAACAGGAGAGACTAAGTGACCGTCGTCTCCAGTGATGGAGCGTAATGTTATTTCTTGTTTCATATTAATTAATTATTTGTATATTAAGGCTCTAAATGAGAGCGAATGAATGATACGATAATGTATCTCTTGCCCAATGTGATTGGTCGGGCTCCATGTCTGTGTGTTATCATTCCAGGGTGAAGTACTGCTGTACCTATCTCTGCTGGATTAGATAACTTTTGATACTGAGGGAACCAAGTTCCACCACCACTAAATTCATCATTCAATTTAATAACCATCGTTAAATGGCTTCTATCGTGGTGCAGTGATAGATGTGATTGTCTACTTGTCGTATATCTTGCCATAAAGTTTTCATTTGAAAAACCTTTCCAAGACTCTCCTTCTAAATTCCATAAATGAATAGCTAAAGGTCTAACAACTTCATCTAATACTCTATTGTAAATAGCATCTAAACCAATGTCTTGTAGTAAAACATCATTGGTTGGATAAAATTCATGTCTGTCTATAGTCCAATTATCTTTTGACTCTGCAAGAGCGACTGCTTCTTTACAGAATTTAGGGGTAAATAATGGGAACTCAAATACATTGTCTCCTCTATCGGAAACCATTAAGTCATATTCACCTTTTGCTACTGACAGATTTACATACTTTTCTTTCCATGCGTCCCAATCGGAAACGTCTAGAATCTCATAATAATTTTCATTTGTAGGCATATCATTTGGGGATGGTGGCATACCATTTGCATCTGCAGGTATGTCAATTGTGTCGTTTGGAGAAGAACCATCAGTTGGCTCAATGCTAGACTCTCTGAATGGAGTACCTTCTCTCTTTTGTACTACAAAATTTGGGTCTTGTGTAGCTATAATTGTCATTGATGGTGGAAACATATTTCTAACATCTTCTCTTCTATGTGCATAACCTAAAGCACTTACATATTCATCAACTGGAATTACATTCTCTTTTAAACCACCTGATAAAAGTCTTTTAGCAACATCTGAATTCTTAATTACATAAGCATGTAGATTATAGAAGTGTCTAGGCCTACACCATACATTATCAATAGTAGCTTCTTCTACGTCTCTTTCAATTTTATCTCTACCTAATAGAGCAATATCCCAGTTAGAACTAACCGGAGGGTCTTGTAGGGCTGCGATTGAACCACCCTCATTCATAATAAAGTCTTCTTCTAAAACTAAAGATAAACCATGTCCATCGAATACAATTCTTTCCCATACTTTTCTATGTGATATTGCACAACCGATTTCTCCACCTAAAACAGGTCTTTGCCACCAGTCGTTCCATGTACCTTTACCTAAGTCCCAGTTTTGATAAACAGAATACCCATCTTCAATTGCACCATCTCTACCATCAAATGCTTCAAGAATTTCATATCCTGTATTAGCAAAGAAGTCCATGTCTTCTAATTTAGCTTCTATTGCTTCTTGTAATTTTGGTTTAGAATATATTCCTAAACTAATAACGTATATTTTGTTAATTCTCATTTTGCTCTATGTAATAAATATGTTTTTAACATGTCATGCCAACTTTGACCTACTAAGTCCCAGTTGAATAATTTAGCTCTTTCTTTTGCATCTCTTAGAGCTTTATGCTTTAGACCTTGGTCCATCATGCTTAATAATTGTATCGAATTTTTAAACATTGTTTCATCATTTGTAGTAGGTACAATTATACCATCTTTAACTACAAATGGTAATGCTGCTGTATCTGATACAATACAAAATACTCCTGCCATTTGCATTTCTAAAGCTGTAATACAAAAGGTCTCTTCGTAATCAGTAAGATACATCCAATAACTAGCTTTCTGCATAGCTAAATGAAGTTCATCTTGACTTACACTTCCCATATCATTTACACCAAGATCTTTTACATTTTCTAATTTATCTAGAATACCACTTATATTATACCAATTTCTGTCATCTTGAACATGAGGGTCAGAGTATTTTGGATAGTAAATATCTAGTGTTGCTTCTGGCATTGCCTCTTTAACTCTCCACCAATTGTCAAGCAATTTATCTAAACCTCTATCAACTGCAGAAGACCAAATAAATTTATTAGGATCTTTAGCACATTTCATTTTAAATTTAAGAGGATCGATACCATTGACCTGTGATTGAACTAAGCCATTCCAGCGGCGAGGACTATTACGGAATGGTGTTATATAAGTTTCCATAAATCGTTGATTAGACCATGCGCTGGGCGTTACCACAGTGTCTATTCTGTGTAATAAGTCCATTTGGTTATCTAGAACTTCACCTTTATAGTATTCATGCCATTCTGTATTGTGTAACCAGAATACTAAGTGTTTTGGTTTTAAACCTTCGTCATCTAGAAGTTGTACGAAGTGTAAGTAATTAACTCCTACTACTATATCAAATCTGTTAGGGTCTTTTTTGAAGCTTTGGTTCGTAAAGTCTGAAAGGCTTAACCATGTTACACGATTATGTACGCCTGAGATAACTTCTCCTGCGACTGTAACTTCATGTCCATATTGTGCTAAAGACTCTGCTACTTTAGAAACTGCTATTTCAGTTCCACCTAAACCATCTGATTGGCTATTCCAGTCTTCAAATCGATAGCCTACCCAAAACAGTACTCTCATATTTTATTTGTAATGTGCTCCACCTACCCAAAGTACTAGAGATTTTCTTGTACCTTTTGTAATTGGTGAAACTCTGTGCATCATGTAACTAGGGAAAAGAACTCCAACACCTGCACCTCTAGGACAAGTCATAGAAGGCATAAGTCCGTCAGGTCCATTACCACCACTAGTAATTTGTAAATCACCACCTTGGTATTCATCAGTATCTGATAATTGAATAGTTATTGAAATCTTTCTTCTGGATGGAGTAAAACCAGGTCCAATATCTTGGTGCCAGTCATAGTGACCATTCTCGTGGTCGTAGTATTCTGTATATTGTATTTGTTCTGGTGCTGAATGTAAATCAAACTTCCATAATGTGTTATTGGCTTCTAGACAGAGGTCTTTCATTCTATCATACAACCAATCCCACTCATCTTTCTGTGGGATCCATTTTATCATTGAAGATCTAACACCATTTGGGTCATTTGCTTCTGTGACTTCTCCATCTGAACCTATGGTAGTTGCTCTATGGATAGGTAATTTTTCTGCTGTTGCTATAACACGGTCTACTTCTTCTTTTGATAAAGCATTCTTGAACCAGTAATACTGTTGGGGATCGTTTTGTTCTTGTTCGAAAACGTATTTTGCCATGTGTAAGTTTTTAAAAGTTATACTAAAGAAATTAAAATTGTTTCTTATAGATTATTTATCTAGCTCAATTTTGAACAGCTCTTCAGTCCATTCTTCTGCTTGTATTTCCCAAGGTCTTTGTGACCATGGTAATCCCCAAGTGTAATAATTACCTTTCCATAAAACCACACCACCTGGTAATTCTTTTAACCATTCTTTTTCAAATTGAAAAACATGAATTAACTCATGCATTAGAATTCTTCTTGCAGAAAGCAATGGGTATAAAGAATTTATTTGTATAAAATAAACTCTGTCTGTAACCTGTGTAGTTAAACCTCCAATTCTAGGATGTAGGGGTGCAAATTTAAGTTTAATTACAGGACCACGATAGGGTGGATTAAAATTTATAGAATCTGTTAAGAAGTCTTGAATAGATTTATTGTTAACTATATCTACAATAGTATATTTAAAAATCTTTTTGTTGGATGTATTATACTTATTAGTATCTGGTGTTTGCAGAAAATGTAAGCAAACACAGAATATAGTTATTAATATGCTTAAACGTTTTAACAATGTGAGACTGTATTAGAATATATGTATCCTAGTCTCTTTTGCTTAAGATGTGATTACTGCAGTAGCGGTCACGCTATTACCTGGGCCAGGACCTCCTTTATTATCACGTGGCTTCATAGTCATAATAATAGTCTCGTCACCTTCAGCTAAATTATCTACATTGTATTTCAGTGTAATTGAAAGTGAACCTGCTGCAGCGGCAGCTGCGTCAAACCAAAATATACCAAACATACGACCTTCTAAGTCTGAGTCATAGTCAGTAGCATAGTCTTTATCTTCGTCTAATAAATCATCATCTGTGACATGAGTTAAGTAAACTCTTGGCTCGTCACATGAAATATCATCTATATCACAAGTTCCTCCGATTTTAAAACCGACTACCAAACCTTCAACTGCATTATCACATGTTAAAGTCCAAACTGACTCTGAACCTTCAGGTCCA
>TARA_B100000963_G_scaffold362024_1_pt1 | contig 14798 bp, 13 predicted proteins | sample TARA_B100000963 | Tara Oceans TARA_B100000963 (sample SAMEA2622097) | marine metagenome | biome: marine biome (ENVO:00000447); feature: surface water layer (ENVO:00002042); material: "saline water (ENVO:00002010), including plankton (ENVO:xxxxxxxx)" | depth 5 m | reverse complement strand
TTGCGACATCTTCTTTGAAGTTGCTTGAATTTACAACTCTAAAATTATTTGATACTATTGCTGCCATTTTTATTTACCTTCTATTCTATTTCTACGAATGTACGTATATTATTATTATTTATATTAGTTGGATCGACGTTTTGAATTTCTACGTCACCTAAAAAGCTTATTTGTTGATTTGAGTTAAATAATCTAGGTGTATCGTAAAAATCGCCTTTCCTTTGTTTATATCCATTATTTATAATGGTTCTAAAATTTGGATTTTTTACTGCTACAGTAAATGGCGGTAAAAATTTTGAATTAGTAGCTGTTTCTTCATCTATTGTATAAGAGGTATCAATTACAGCTGTTGCTGTAGCTGCACTACCACTAAATCCATCCTGACCTGTTATAGTCACGGTTGGTGGAGATGTGTATCCATCACCTGGATTTGTGACTGTAATTGCTGTCACTGCTCCACCAGATACAGTTGCTGTGGCTTCAGCTGTAATTTTTGATTGTGTAGAAGCAGAATCAAATCCACCTGAAAACGATACTGTAGCTGATGTATAACCACTACCACCAGAGTTTACTGTGACAGAATCAACATTACTAATTATATCATCTCTTAGATTTCCACCCATTTTAGAACCAGTAGATTGTCTACCAACGTTAATTGTACCTATTGTAGGGCTAGCATCTGTATGATTTAAACTAAGTATTAAAGTCTCTTGTTGGTCTCTTGCTCTTAATTCATTAATAGCACCTGAGTTTACTGTAATAATAGGGTCTGTAGTATATCCAGAACCTGGTACTAAACTTGATATTCCTGTGATTAAACCATTTCCATCAATACTTACATTTGCTGAAGCTGTCGCATTACTTGATAATGCTACACCATCTACATCCACTGCTGTTGGTGGTGAAAAAGTAAGAGTTGGAGCTGATCTGAAATTCTTTTGTTGAGGACCTGTTATTATGACTTCAGCAATCTTAGTCACATTTGGATTTGCAGGTACTGTAGCAAACAATTCACTAAATCCACCACCGTTATTTGATATTGTAATAGCATCTGTGTCTAACTCTCCAGATGATGTTAAACCTATTGTTGCTACTGGAGTAGTACTTGAGCCTTCAGCTGTGCCATTAAAAGAAACTGATAAAGAACTACCACTATAACCAAATCCTGTCTCATTAATTTCAATTGCCTTAACTTGTCCATTCTCGCTTGTAAATGTTGCTGTAGCTGTTTGACCAGTTAAAGTATGAGATGTGCCACTACCCGGTGATGTTAAATTAATAGCGGCTTGTGGGCTAGAATCAATTTCTGATAATTGAACTGTTGTGCTTTGTTTGTTAAAAATTTTGTATGTTGTAGTAGATGTAAGTCCTCCAACGGAACCACCTCCACCACTGTTATATGTGACTTGGTCTCCATCTTCTAAAGCTGCTGCTTGAGCTGATGAAAGTGTTATTGTATTATTTGATGTACTTACAGCTGATGATGGATTAAAAGTCATTGCGGTAGGTGCTGCAACTGTGCCTTGTGGACTACCGTAATTTTCTCCACCGTCAGTTATTGTAATACCTGATAGTTTACCATTTGTTAATGATGTACTTAAAGTTGCAGTTGTAAATCCACTAGCTGCAGCTGCATCTGATGTTGCAATTGTTGGTGCACTAGTATATCCGCTTCCACCACTTGTGACTGTGGCTGTTTTTAATACACCATTTTTTAATGATAAGGATAATGAACCTGACCTGTGTATTTTTGCTGTCACAATTGGTGAGAATGTAGTTGCAAATACTTCCACTAACAATGGAATATCTTCTATACCAATTACACCTGGTTGTAATTCAGGCATTGAAATTTTATTTAATAGTTTACCTAATATCGCATCAGTTAATTGTAAGAAGATTAAAACTTCAGCAAAATATATAAAACCAGCTGGGTGAACTAATTTATCAAATGCTGTTTCCCAATCAGTTATACCTCTACCAGTTTTTACAATATAAGCAAACTTTTGAAACTTCTTACTATCAGTTATTATTTGGTCATAAGATAAGAATCCTTTTTGGTTAAGGTATCTGCCTCTTGGTACGAATGTCACAGATGCACCAGATGACAAAGTAATGGCTTGGGATAAGGTTATTACCTTTCCAGTTGCATCTACTTGTGATACAGTGGGTGCATTAGATAAAGTAAAAGTTGTTCCACTAATAAATTTTGTACCAGGTTTTATATTCTCATTACTTGCCGTTATATTGATTGTTGCTGTATTATTTGCTGCTGATGATAATGTAGTGACATGGTCAGCGTTTTGGTCCCAACTACCTTCAGAAGGTATTAATGTTTTTTCATAAGGAAATTCAACTTCAACTGATTCATTAAATAATAATCTAAAGAATATTTCAATACTATCTGAACTACCTCTTAATTTATAAAAATCTACTATTTGTTTATATAATGTTCTTCTATCTCCAGAAGTATTTCTAGGTAATGATACACCAATTTCTTTCTGCATCATAGTCAGGAAATTGTCATCATTTAAATCTATATCCATAGCTTTTTCAATTGTATTCATAATATTTGATGGGCCTGGACCAACGAATTTTTTAGTTAAAGTTGTTAGTGTTGCTGTATATCCATTAAATGAACTTAATCCAGTGACTGTAAATGTTTTACCAATATCAGTTGTTAATTGTAAACTTCCTGGTAGTTCATTTCCATTTGTTATTGCTGTGTTGATTGCATTAAGTGGAAATGACATTGTTGCAGTGACACCTTCAAAGGAGTGTAATACACCGGTTCCAAGTGCTGATAAATTAATTGGATTTCCACCTCCTGTTGCTGATATTTGTATTACACCATTTTCAGAAAATACTACAAAATATTGTTGACCAGTATCTAAACCAGTAATTACTGAACCATCTCCTGCTTCATATTGTACTATGGTTCCAACTGGTAAAGCACCTTGATTTGTAGTACCTACATTTAGTTTATTATTAGTGGTATCAACTACCGATGATGAAGAACCATCAAAGATGAATTTAGCAGGTGATTTTCCAGTTGGAGAAGCTAGTACTAATGTTGAACTACCAGCGCCTGCATCTACAAAGAATTCATTATTCTTTTCAGAATTTGGCATTCTAAATCTGGCAACATTATCTAAAACGATATCAGTAAATGTATTAGTTTCTTGGAATATGAACTCGTCCATATTCATAAAAGTATAATATGCTTCTAAAAATTCTCTTAATTTTGCTTTATCATGTAAAATCTCAGATGGAATTATTTGGTCTAAACGAATATGTTCTTTAGTATCAACTAAAGATGAATCATCTATTTCTATTACTCCTGGTGTGAGATTTGATTTTGCCATTAGTCTTTAAGTCTTGATGTTGTTGTATATGTTATACTACCGCTAGAACCAGCCGTTGCGATTGTATCAATCTCAGGTGTTATATCAACTCTAGAGCTGTCAATATCTAAAAGTTGTTCTCTTTTTGGTGCAATATCTAAAGAATCAGGTATTACTGAAACTCTTATACTTGCATTTGTTGTTGGTAAAAAGTTATTTAAAGTAATTATTCCATCAGCCATTGTTATTAAACCAGCATCAGCTACGACTGTAATATTATTACCATCCACTACTTTAAAAACAATTACTTTTCTTGTTAGTGTTGAACCATCAATTGGCACATCACCGAAGAAATGGTCACTTGTATCTGAACCACTTAGCTTGAAAGCTGAAGATGATATTGTGAATTTTTTACTTACACCTCTATTTAAAAACTTGCCAGCAAAAGAAAGTGTATGATTTTGAGCAGTTATATTACCATCAGCATCTGTCAATGGTGTAAAGTTTTGGAACATTCTAGGTCTTACTGAACTGTTCAAAATAGCTGGATCTGCTGTATCAATTTGATTTGTTAATTGTGAATGCCTAAATACACCATCAAATTTATTTAAGTTATTAAAATTAAAATCACTTATTATATCTTTTACTAGTGTTGTTAATTCTGCTGAAGTTCTATCAGTTAAGTTTGGATTAAATTTAAATGCTACATCTAATTCTAATCTTGTAAAAGATGGGTCAACAATTGTTGGAGTTATTGATACTACATTTTTACCTTTTAGTATAGAATCTCTAATTTCTGTTTTTTCATCTTCAGTTAATTTATCTGCTAATAGCGGTTTAATTGCTACATAAGCTCTTCCAAAATCTGGAACAGTTTGGTCTTCACCACCCCATGTTGCAATGGAATCTATATTACTAAAATTCTTTTTAATTATTGCTGCATAATCCTGTGCTGTGACAGCTCTATCTTGAGCTATAAAAGTAAGTGGAGCGTTAAACCTAATTGATTCTGATGATTCTTGTTCTACACCACCAGCAGCATTAGTGACTGTGACTATTGGATTTGGTATCTGATCTGTTTTTCTTACAGTAAATAAAGATGGATTAGAATTTTCAAAGTCAGCGGCTACACCAACTTGGTCAACCATATCAAATTGACTTGCACCATTACTTTCATTCCCTTTTGTTTTTACATAATCAATTGTAATAATGTTATCATTTATTGGTTTAAATCCTGTAACGCCATCACCAAAATATATTTCATAAAAACCTGATGGATTTTCTTGTAAGAAATAAACTTTTGAAGTTGCATCTACACCTTTTAACGTTTCAAATTTTGAATATACTTCAAAGGCTGTAGAACCTTGTGTTTCTTGTACACGTACACGTAGAGTACTAGTATCCGCATCTTTATCACTAAGTTGAAACTTTTGATTCTCTATATCGTTATCAACTCTATATTTCAATTCCCTTAATGAACCTTCAACTAAAGTGACATTATTAAATGTATATAAAGTTCCAGATAATGTTGCTTGCTGAGTGTTTAGTACAACAAATTGAAACTCAACACCATCAACTTTAGTATTTAATTTTGCACCTCTAGGTAAAGTAATTGAAGTTGGTTTCTCACCTTCTACTCCATTAACATCAACTGTAATATTTATTACAGCTCTTGGTGATAAACCTGAACGTGGAACATATCCTAATAATTTTGCTCTTGTGACTACATTACCTCTTATTTGAGCTGAGTCTAAAAAAGCTTCGTTTAAACTAAAGTGCGCGTTCATAGCATTATAATGAGTGTTATAAGCTAAAACATCTAGTAGAATATTTAATCCTGAGCCATCAAAATCATAATCATTAAATTCGGATTGTTGTTTTAGGAAATTTTTTAAGTTATCTTTTATCTCGTTAAAATCTAACTCTGTTACGTTTAAATTACTTGCCATTATCTTAACCTTCTTAGTTCTATATCTACACTTGCCTGTTGGTCAAATTCCTTTATAATAAAAAACAGTGTTACGTTATATGCATTTCTTTCTGAATTATCTTGTATGTTAATACCATTAACAATTACTCTTGGTTCAAAATTATCTATTACTCTTCTTATACCATTTCTTAAACTAATCCTTGTAAGTGCATCGTTAGGTTCAAATAGTAAACCCCTTAAGTTAGCTCCTTTAGATGCTTGAAATGGTCTCTCATTAAAGTTTGTCACTAATAAATGTTTTACAGCATTTATAATTGCTCTATCATCTTTAAGTGGAACAATATCTTTTCTGATAGGATGTATTGTTAGACTTAAATCTAAATCTCTGAATGGCTTCTTTTGTGCAACAACTTTTGCAGCAGTTATACCATCTAAATTTTGTCTATCTCCTGAATATCCTGCCATATAACTATTTATACAAGTTAACTATAACTTTAAGCATCTGGTTCGGTAGTATCTGTAGGATCGCCTGAACCTGGTATCTCTTTATGTACATGAGTTGCTAATGTTGGAGCATTTCCAGCATCAGTACTAATATCGCCTGTAGCATGTAAAGTTCCAGTAATTGTTGTATTACCCTTTATTGTGACTGTATCATTAATTGAACTAATATGAACTCCACCATCTTTATCAATTAATACTGTCGTTCCTGATTTATGTTTTATGTTTATTCTTTCAGCATCAGCTGTATCATCAAATTCTATAACATGACCTGATTCTGTTTTATGTACTTTATTTTTTATATTCTCAACATGAGCTTCTATTGGAATATCTTTTACTTCATTTGTTTGTGTTGGTATTGAACCTATAATTACCGGGTCTTGTGCACTAGGACCATCTCTAAAAAATCCAACAACCCATGAACCTACTAATAATCCATGAGTACTTCCAACACCTTCTTTTGAAGCTGAAGTGTTTGGTAATAATACTGTTGCCCAAGGTAATTTTTCTGTTGGTACACTTTCATCATAATATCCATAGGCTCTAACTTTTACTCTTGCATAAAGTACAGCATCGTTTATATCTAATACTTCTCCTATGAACCAAGTAAAATTGTTAGTTATATATTCATCTTGTCTATTCATTACCCTTCACCTTCTTTAGATTCTTTTTCATCTATATCAATGCCTACTGAATCTCTTGCTAGTGTTAACCTTTGAGTAAATTTTTCATACATAGTACTTTCGATTTTTTTAACTAAATACTTTCCACTCAAATACTTATCAATCATTTTTGATTCATCCATCTGATCAGCAGAAGAAGCTTTACTTACATCTACTTTAATTATGTTTCCTACCTCTAATCCAAAGTCACCTATAATATCGATATTCATTGTATTTGTTGAAAGTGCTTCATATTGTGCTTCGCCTTTCATAATAGTATTATTTAATGGTGTATGTATATTAGCATCTTCAAATGCTCCATCGTTTAATGATATGTAATAATGTTTTGCATCAACTGTTTCATTTAATTTTATACCACCAAATTCATCGTTTTTAGAGAATGGTTGAAACTTATTTAATTTTTCATTATCTTTATATCGATATTCTTCGACAATAAATTTTTTATTAAATATATCAATCATCTCGACCTTTGAAGCATATACACCTTTTTGTGTGTTTGACATTTGTGAATAATTTAGAGGTGATGAAAATTTTACAATTCTTTTAGCTACTTCATCATAATATTCTGGTGTTCCAGGAGTACTACCAAAGAATGGTTTCAATTCAAATGTATGTGTCACTTCTTTTTCAAACATACTTTTTAGTGAATCTAAATAAATACCTTTATTACATGTTTCATATAAGAAGAATGGCATACTTTCTTCATAACAACTATTTAATAACCATAGAGCTGCTTGCATTGGTTTCATACTTGGATAAACACCTTTCACTGGTGTTTTACTAGAAGTATTAATTTTTTCTATTCTTTCAATACCTAAATTATTTTTTAATAACTTTTCTATATTAGATGCTATAGTTCCTTCAAAAGCATTTACAACTTTTTTTGCGTTATTAACCATAAGCCATGGCGACACCATTTTTAATGTATAAAATTGTTTTGATGGACTCATTCTTGAATAACCATATAACTCCATAACTTGTAATTCAAGTTCCCACTTTTGTTTTTCATCTAAAGTTTCTGAATTGTCTTGTTTTTTTCTGCCTATTGTAAAAGAAACTTTTTCGTTTCCATTTAATTTAAGAGTACTTAAAAAGTTTCCAGCATCTTGTAAAAAAGCTACACATTCAATATATGGTTGACCTAGACTTTCAATAAAATCCATTTTCATAATCATCTGTCTTATGTCAACGGGTTTACTTTTATTTGATGGAAATAGTTCTGCTTTTTTTATAGTATACGAACTAGGTGAAACACCACCTGATGCATTTTGTACTTCGGTTTGATTAGACATTTAATATTTCTTCAAATTGGTCAACAAACTGTTCTATAAAGTTTGGACTTACATAACGTATTTTAGAACGCTCTTCATTTCTTTCAAATTCAAAATTTCTATAAGTTTGAAAAGCTAAATCTGAATGGTCCACAGCATCCTCTATGAATCGAGCACTAGTGACTGGTTTTTTATCTACATCATCTTCTCTATAGTAATAATATGGAGCATCTGCGTAGTCATACACTCTATAGGTGTTAACTACATCTGTACTTAATGAACCTCTAACCTCTTCTCTTACTCCACCATTTTGATGCATATTTCCTAAAAAAGCTTTCGTGACGTTTTGTACTATTAATTGATTCATATCAGTATTTTTCTTAATTAGTTTACCTTGAGCACCAGAAGTTTGGCCAACTAATTGTTCACCCAATTGAAACTTTCCTGCAATACTATCAATCGTTATTCTTTGACCTTCTGTTGTAGGGTCTGGACCTGTTATTGTTTCTATTTCTAATACTTTACCTTCATATTCTTTATTAATATATGCATATAAATCTTCTTGAGACATTGGCCAAGCTCTATATCCATCATGTAAAAAATCATTTACAATAAAGAATGTCCAATAAAAATCTGTTGTTCCATATAATCTTTGTGATACTACATCTGGTCTTTCACCATTTATTACTTCATAAAATCTATAACCTGAAAAATTATCTACTAAATCAGGAAGTGGCCTTACCGACCTAAAGATATCTAACATTTCTGTAATAGCACCGGTTCTATTAAAGTCATATTCTATTTTTGGAAATTGTTTAAAAAATGGCATGATTAATCCTTCTTCTTAGGTTGATTATCGCTAACTGTTTTTTGTGAATCATTTACTATTGGGTCATTAAATCCTTCCATCTCACCTCTTCTATCATTACCTGTATTCACATTATCTAAATCTTCGATATCATTTCTTGTTAACATCTTAGCTTCAGTAAATGTTAAATCTAACTTATGCTTTTGACCCATGAAATCATCTTTGACTTTTAAGTATGCACCAGTTTGTGCTCTAAAATCCGTTGACATACCACTCAAATATGCGTGATGTAATATTGGAAAGAATCTAGATTCCTTTTCACCAGCCATAAACATTATAGTAAACATATTTGGAAATCTTACAGTATATCCTGTTTTTCCAGTTTTCATAGGATACATCATCTTTCTTAGTTTAGCTTCTATATTCCTAATTGTGACAGCCTCTTGTTCATTTCTTGGTAATAATTCAAATGATAAACCTAAAGTTCTCATATTCATACCTGTGAATGTCATCTCAGTCATTGGATTAACTGCCATTCTTTTTCTTAAAAACTGGTCTTGAGTAATTTTATCTAATCCTGGTAAATTTTTAGCTGCTCTTAATCCTAAAGCTAATTTGTCAGCTTCACTTAATTCTGTACCTTCACCAAATGACTCAGCTGTTTTAAAATCAGCTCTGTCTAATCCTTCGTAATTAGCACCATCTGCTAATGTAATTGAATCAGGAATTGGTAAAGCTATTTCACTATCATCTTCATTATTCAATAACATTACAAAAGGATGACCTATATCTTGATTAATAAGTTCAGCTAAATGACTAGGAAAGATTAATCTTGCGCCTCCGCCTTGTCCTTCCTTTGCTGCTGGTTGATCTGAATTCGTAGCCATATAAATACCTTATAAATAAATTAAAACTATAGTATTATTTATATGGCTTACAAAGGTAGATACAAAATAAAAAACCCAGATAAGTATCTGGGCAATCCAACTAACGTTATATTCCGTTCTTTATGGGAAAGAAACACATTTAGATGGTGTGAAAACAATCCAAAAGTCAGAGCTTGGAGTTCTGAAGAGATTGTTGTCCCATATAAATGTAAAGTAGATAATAAATTACATAGGTATTTTGTTGATTTATATGTCGAAATGAACAATGGTCAGACAATATTGGTAGAGATTAAACCTAAAAAAGAAACTTTACCTCCTAAACAACCTAAAAGAAAGACTAAAAAATTCATAAATGAAGTACTTACATTCTCAAAAAATCAAGATAAATGGGAAGCTGCTAATCAATATGCTGAACATAAAGGGTGGAAATTTCAAGTTTGGACTGAAGAAACTTTAAAGAATCTAGGTATCAAAGTACTCAACACTTGATATAAATAGTTTATATGGCTAGTTTATTTGATACACTACAGGCTCAAGCTTTTCGTGCTGGCGTAACAGGCAGAACGAAGGATAGTATTGAATGGTTTCAGGATAAAGTCCAAGGATTAACTAGACCTAGTGTACAAAAACTTATGTCTGATAGTGCTTTAGACCCACAAGGGAAAAGCGTTATTGGTGAAATGTATATGTACATGTACGATCCAAAACTCAAGAAAACTTTACCATATTATGATAGGTTTCCTCTGACCATAATGGTCGATGAAGCACCTGGTGGTTTCTATGGTATTAACTTACACTACCTTCCTTATGATATAAGGGCATTATTTTTAGATAAGTTATTAGATTTAGGACCTAGAAAAAATCCAAAACCAGATTCAAGATTAACTAAAATGAGATATGATTTATTAAAAGGTAGTGCAAAGTTTAAAGAATTTAAACCATGTTTTAAACATTATTTAGGAAAGCATGTAAAATCACAATTCGTAAGAGTACCTATAACCGAGTGGGAAATAGCAATATTCTTACCAGTAGAACAATTTAGAAAAGCCGGAAAAGATAAAGTCTGGTCAGAATCAAAGGCAGCAATCTAATGAATATAGATGATTTAAAATCAACATTTAATAAACATGGAGGTTTAGCTCACACTAATAGATTCCATGTTATATTTACTCCACCCGAACAATCAATATTAAATCTTGATTTTCAGTCAATTGCATCTCAAGCTTTAAGTGGTGGATTTAATTTAAAGAATTTAGTTAACGACCCAAGGGATATAAGTTTACTATGTACAAAAGTTAACTTACCTGGTAGAACAATATCAACATCTGAGTATGGAGTAGAGGAACAACAAAATTCTTATCCATACGATTTTATAGATGATGATTGTAAAATGGAATTTATAGTGACTAACGATGTATATATTCGTAGAATGTTTGATAACTGGATGGAAGGTATATACAGTACAGAAAAACATTTAGTTGGTTATAAAGATGATTATTCAGTAGATGTAGTAATACAAATGCTTAATAAAAAAGACATACCAATTTATGGTGTAAAACTTTTAAAAGCTTATCCTAAACAGGTAAGCGGTTTTGATTTGAATCAGGATAAAGATGGATTAACCACTTTAACCGTTGATTGGAAATATGATAAATATGTTCCGGAAGGAGCATTATCATCAGCAGTATCTGCAGGAAATGCAGTACTAGACTTGATTACATAATAGGAGAAAAATATGGCTTTGCCACAAGTGAACTCAAGCCGGTATAGCACTAAGCTACCATCAACCGGTATTGAAGTAGATTATCGACCTTACTTAGTTAAGGAAGAAAAAATAATGATGGTTGCTTTAGAGTCGAAAGATAATAAGCAAATAGTGAAAGCAATGAAAGATGTTGCGGAAGCATGTATCTACGATGATGTAGATATGGAATCATTTACTGTATTTGATTTAGAATGGATATTTTTACAATTAAGGTCTAAATCTGTAGGTGAAAATGCTAACGTTAATTTGAAATGCTTAGAAGAAGATTGTAATGCCATGACTGAAGTTTCAATTAAATTAGATGAAGTAGAAATGGATGATTACGATCCGAATCGTGTTGTACAAATGAATGATAATGTTGGTATACAAATGAGATATCCATCAGTAAGTCTTATGGAACAATATGATGAGGAAAAATTACAATCTGTAGAAGGTGCATTTGATTTAATTATTGATTGTTTAGAAATAATTTATGATAGAGATAATGTATACCATGTAAAAGATGAAAAGAGAGAAGAAGTAAAAGAGTTTGTAGAAGCTCTCACATCAACTCAATTTAAAATTCTTGCTGATTGGTTGAAAAAAATTCCAACAGTAAGAAAAGATATAGAATGGGGTTGTTCTAAATGTGAAGCGAACAACAAGTTGGAGTTGAGAGGTCTTCAAAGTTTTTTTACGTAGGCCTCTCTCACGATAGTTTAGTCAACCATTACAGGACTAACTTCGCGATGATGCAGAATCATCAGTATAGTTTGACTGAATTAGATAATATGATTCCCTATGAAAGGGAAATCTATGTAGCTCTCTTAAAGGACCACATAGAAGAACAAAATGCTAGATACGCTGAACATGAGCGTAAAATGAATAGGAGATAAAAATGGCAGAAAATAACGCAACAGATAATAGCCGTAATGAAGTTGAAATTGATTTAGATAAGTATATGTCGCTTATCGATAAACTCGATAAAGCTGAAGATACGATTAAGGATATGCAAGACGAAGCAGCTGAAGCAAAGCGTAGACTTGCACCACCTAAAAGAAGGTTTATAGATTTATTCTTAGACCATAACGATTTAAATGAGAAAGCAATAATTGGATTTGTAGCTTTTTCATTAATGGTAATGTTTGGTATAGCTGACTTAGTCACAGCTTTCTATGGTATGGATTTACAAATAGATGACACAATATATACATCATTTGTTGTTGTCACATTAGGAGCATTCGGTATATCAGAAGCTGGTAGAGCTTTTGGTAATAAATAGGAAAATTAAATGGCAGAAGATTCAGATAAAAAACCTGGCAAAATAATAAAGGACGCCTCAGCAAAGTCTAATAAATTATTAGATAGAATTAGAAGTGGCCTAGAAGAAGTTGTAGCTGCAAATGAAGAAGCTGCAAATAAAAATGTCAAGGCAACTGACTCTTTAACCCGTATAAATCAAGATAATGCTAGAAAACAAGAACTTCGTGATAATTACGGAGTTGAAGCTAGATTAACTCAACAAGGAAAAATTGATAAACTCGCTGATATTCAAGAAAGACAACTAAATCAAGCAAAAGCAGCTGATGAATTAGAAGCTGCTGGTCAAGTTGAATTAGCTAATACTATACGTGAGCAACTTGAAACTCAGAAACAAGCAATCACTAAGAATGATGGTAATCTTAAAAATTTAATTGGTGCTAATAATCTAGTTGGCGAAAGAATAATACAAAAAGCCGATAGAGACCTAGCTGAAACTGATAAGTTAATATTATTAGGTGAATTACAAACCGATAGTTTTGGTAATATGATTGCCGAAATGAAGGAAAACACAACCGCACTAAGTTTAAGTGATGATATAATAGAGAAAGCTATAAATGATTTAGGACCAACCTTTGGTGGTGAGTTAGACCCATTCTTTGCAGAAGCAAATGACCAACTTGCAAAAATATCTGCTGCTGAGGCTGAAGGTTTAATTTCTACAGCTGAAGCAAATACATACAGAAGAGAATTACTTAGTGCTACTCAAGATAGAGAAAAAGAGAGGGAAGCACAAGAAGCTGCCGAACTTCAATCCATGGCATTGACAAAGATTGGTGATGGCTTTGATAGATTTGGAGATAAGTTTTCTAGTTTTGCTCAAGGTGCTGTAAAAACTGGTGGATTACTTGGTGGTTTATTGGCTCTTGTCATCGGTGTTGTATCCCCAGAAAAATTCACTGAAATAGTTGTTGCTATTACAGATGGATTTATGGAAATTGTAAAAGGGTTTATGGCATTATTGGATGGTGACTTTACAACATTTAAAGAAAAAATTGGTGAGAACTTTTTATTATTTGGTGGACTAATATTAGGTGTAGCTGCATATTTCGGTGGACCATTAATCAAAGCGTTTGGTGGAGTCTTTAAAAATTTAGCTACTATAGTCAGAGCTGTTAGATTATTTACTCTCAAAACAATACCAAGATTTGCAACAAGTATGATTAGTTCTCTCACATCAATGGGTACAATGATGGGATTTGCAGGTGGAAGTTTAATGGTTGTACTTGGCCCAGTATTAGCTATTGTTGCAGTTATTGGTATACTCTACGCAGGATTTAAAGCATTAAGCTCTAACTTAGGTGAAGGCGCTAGTGTGATGGATACGTTAAAGGTAGCTGCTATGTATTTAGTAGATTTCTTATCAATGTTAGTAAATGGTATTACGTTTATTCCAAGAAAGCTTATTGGATTCTTAGGACCTAGAGTTGCTAAGTTCTTATTTGGTGATGATGTAGATACTTCTATGTTTGATAAAATCTCTGAAGGTTTAGATACTGGAAGAGGTGCAAGAGCAGCTGAAGAAATAAGATTGAAGAACGAGAAAGAAGCAGCTGAGAAAAAACTTGAAGAACAAATAGAACAAAATGTAGAAGGTACAATATTAACTGACCCAACAACTGGATTAGAATTAGGTAGATTAGATGCAGAAAATGATGCAGCTAAGATTGGTGCTGCCTCAGGAGGTCAAACAGTTAATGCACCTCAAATTACTGCAAACACACAACAAAATACACAATCAACTACAAACGTTAAATATGAAGCACCTTCATATAGTACTCTACAATTACAACAATTCTACGCCGGCCGAGCATAAAAAAAGGGACCCTTTCGAGTCCCTTCCAAACTAATTTTAAATTAATTCTCTTGTGCTAATTTAGCAAAATAGCTGAGGGTATCATCTTCATTAGATGTATCTTTAGTACCCATTGCTTCCGCATCAGCTGTACTCATTGTTGGAGCTTGCTCTGTTGGAGCTGAATCCATAACAGATGGCATAGGTTCTTCAACAGCTTGAACACCTAATACTCTATTAAGTTTCATTTTTAACTCATCGTATGATTTGTAGTTCTCAGGCTTTAAGAAATCTTGTAAACTATATAGTCTATCATAAACTTCTGTTAGTCTACCTTCATCACCTTCAAATAAGGCTGATGGTTTTGAGAACTCAGATTTATCATAGTTAACCCAACCTTCTACTTTTCTGATTTTGATTTTGAAATCAGCGCCTTCCCAGAAATCATAAGGATTTACTGGTTGTTCATCAGCAAATTGAGGTTGCATAACATCCATAATCTTATCAAAGATTTTTTT
>TARA_B100000963_G_scaffold236775_1_pt1 | contig 14819 bp, 11 predicted proteins | sample TARA_B100000963 | Tara Oceans TARA_B100000963 (sample SAMEA2622097) | marine metagenome | biome: marine biome (ENVO:00000447); feature: surface water layer (ENVO:00002042); material: "saline water (ENVO:00002010), including plankton (ENVO:xxxxxxxx)" | depth 5 m | reverse complement strand
AGATCCATAGCAGCTGGAGGTAGGCCTTGTAAAACTGGTAAAATACTAATATTATTAGCGTATACAATATCTGACGTTATATTAACATCTGTAAAAATATCATCAAGATATCTTGTCTGTCCAGTTAAATTTAAAACTAAACTAGCAAAGAAAATTACTAGTATTGATTGTAAAGTTTTTTTCATATTTTTTTTTTTTAGTTAAAGCGGCAATATTACGTAAATTATTTTACATCTATTGTAAGAGAACAGTATATCATTCGTCCAATATATGGACCTCCGTAAACTTCATAATGATCATTATTAAGTACGTTTGATGATCCAATTTTTAAATCTGCATTAAGTTGAACTAATTTTTTACTTATTTGAACATCAACTACATCATATGAAGGTACTATACCAGTAAACTGAGGAGAACCCTCAAATTTGAATTCTTGGACCCATTTATAATTAATGCTAAATCCAAAATTTCTTAGTTGGTTCTTTTTTTCGGAGAGGTGTATATCTCTGCCTACTAGATTTAAATTAAATTTATGTTCAGGTGTATTGTAAGCAGGAATAATCGGATCTTCTGTTCCTTCCTCATTTAATTTATTCCAAGAATAATTTCCGTTTAAAGAATAATTAGAATGGAAATAATAATTTAATCCAAGTGATGCACCCTGTGTAGTAACTGTATTACTTGCATTGGCAGCCATTCTATAGGGCTGTATTGACGGTAGTGCTATTTCATATGCTCCAGTTACACTGTCGTCAACTATAGTTTTGAATTTTGCTCCAATTTTATATCCTATAAAATCTTTATAAGTTGAGTAATAATAATTTGCATCAATATACAGTTTATCTAACAAAGTTGTTCGGTAACCAATTTCTATAGATTTTACTTTTTCAGGTTGTATAGGCTTAACACTAAAAAAAATTAAACTGTCTTTTGATGGGGATGCAGGTAAGTAATAATTTATCAATGATTCAATCGTAACCAAGTTTTCGTTATAGTTAGTACCATGACCATTTAAATTACCAATAAGAATAGCTCTTCCTGCATTGTAATAGAGATATTGGTCAGCTAAGGTTGGGTTTCTTATAGCCGATGATAGTGAAAGGCGTATAATATCCTTGTCATTAGGCTTATAAACGATTGAACTAGCTGGAGAAAAATTTAAATTAAAATTTTCATTTTTATCAGCTCTTATTGTTCCACTAATCTTTATAGCTTCTCCAAAAAGATTTGACTCAAATCCAGTATATACTCCAAATTCGTGATTTAAAATTTTATTATTAGTATCTAAAAATAGACTGCCTTTTGTATTGGGAGCATATTGTCTAAAATTAGCTCCAAATCTTATATTAGCTATATAATTTGTTATTTGATACTCTGAATGTATATGATTTAATGCAGATTTATCAAAAAATCCTGTTCCACCTTCAAGAGCCGTTTTAGATGTAATTTCTTCAAGAGCATTTTTAAACTCTTGTGTGCCTGGTTCAAGTCTATTGCTTTGTATGTCAGTTAGATTTCTAACCTCATTGTGTGTAGCAATGATAAAATCTGTATTAGCATTGATTACAGAATCACTCATGAAAATCCATTCATTTATATCTATTATTTCTCCATTAAAAAACCAGTCAGATTCAAACGTTATCGGATTAAAAACAAGAGTTGGAGATGACCAATTTATATCATTCCAATTAAAATTATCTCTCCAATTATTTTTGTAATCTGTGTACCATTCTTGGTTAGGGTTACTTAAAGGTTGGTTATAATTTTGTAATTTTAAAGCAGTAAACACTGCATCATATGAATCTCCAGCGTTCTCTTTTGTTCTGTATGCCCTGATAAAAAACTTATCTTTTTGAGATATCTCTACTTTATTTTGCCAAAACTGAATGTTTTTTAAACTAAATCTATTGTCACCTTGGTAGACAGTTGTACCAGTGCTGTAGTTAAATGAATAAATTAATTCAATATTAGGTCTAATCATATAATGTAAAGAGTTTTGAATTTTAAGATTTTTTGTATTGTAATCTACTATGTCTCTTTCCATATATCCCGTCCGATGCCATTTCATTAAACCAGGATGTGTATCATAGTTTTGATTGAAGTCTGTTGTAATATCATTTAAGTTACCATCACTATCTTCATCTCCGTATCTATTTACGGCATCATATCCACCTGGATTATCCATTGAAGTTGTTCCATCCACAGCATTCATATTATTAGCTTCCCAATCAAGTGCTCGCATATATGAGACATTAATTTTATATGCAAACAGGTCTTTGCCTTCTTTATTTAAATATTTTTTAGCTAATCTAAAAGAATTTTCAAATAAATTTCTTGTGCCAAATTTATATTGTATTTGAAGTCCCGGTTGAATAAATGGACTTATGGTTTTCATACTTATAACCCCATTAAATGCGTTTGGCCCATAAAATGCGGAGCTAGCACCTTGAATTATTTCAACTTTCATTATATCTAACTCTGATGACCCAAGGAAATTTCCAAGCGAAAAATTTAAACCGGGGGATTGATTATCTACACCATCAATAATTTGCAGAGATCTAACAGGGGAAGTACTGTTAAATCCTCTAGTATTTATAACTTTAAATCCTAGGCTGGCCGCTGTTATATCTACTCCTTTTAATGCTCCTAATCCATCGTAGAAGTTGCTTGAAGGTGTTTCTTTAATAGCAATCATATCAAGTGCTTCAACAGTCAGTGCAGCTTCTTTTTGTTTTTTTGTTATTCTGGTATCTATAACTTTTACTTCATCAATTTCTTTACTGTTTACATATAACTTAATTAAAAGCGGATTGCTTGAACTGATTAAAATTTCTTCAGTTTTATATCCAATGTAACTAACGTTTATTTTTATGGGTAGTTCTTTAATGTTTATATTAAAGTTACCATCTAAGTTGGTTGCGGTTCCAATGTTTGTACCGTTAATTTTTACATTAACTCCAATTAATGTTTCATTCGTTTGTCCATCAACTACTTTACCATTAATATTAATTTGTGCAAAACTCGTTAATTGTATTACAACAAAACAAAATAGTAAAAGAGTTTTCATAAAGAATTTTGTAGGTTCGCAAATTACAAATAAATATTATGAATGTTATTTTTTACAATGGTGATTTTATAAGTGAAAAAAAAATAAATATTTCACACCGAAATAGGGCATTTAATTATGGTGATGGTTTTTTTGAAACAATAAAAGTTATAAATTCTATTCCATTTAATTTAAATGCACATTTAAAGCGTATTAAATATACTTCAAAATTATTAAGTTTTGATAAAATAGACATACATAAACTAGTTGATCATTTTGATGGAATTATTAAGCATAATAATATTGTTAGCGGAGTTATCAAACTTCATGTTAGTAGAGTAGAAGGGGGGTTATATTTCCCTCATTCTAACAACTTTAATATTATGATATCAATTGATAGTGATATTTCATTTAAATCAAATAAATCCATAAGTCTATGTTTTTACAAAGACATTTTTAAGCCTAAACAAAATTTATCTAATTTAAAATCTGTTAACTCAATTATTTATGTGTTAGCTGCAATTTATGCAAAAAATAATAATTATGATGATGCTATCTTATTTAATTCAGATGGTAATACAATTGAAACTAGTAATTCAAACATTTTTATACTAAAAAACAATATTATATTTACACCTCCATTAATAGACGGATGCTTAGATGGTACAATGAGAAAATGGGTGTTGAGTAACAATGAAATTCAAGAAAGATCAATAAACGCTGATGATATCATTAATTCTGATGAAGTTTTTATAAGTAATGCAAGAATGGGACTTGTATCAGTTAACAAGATAGAAAATCAAAAATTTTCAAATGATTCTATGTGTGTTGATTTACAAAATAAGTTAATTAATTTAAGTTTGGATTTATAGGTAAATTAGCCCAAATAGCATATTTTTCACCTTTCTTCTTTACTATTTTACTCCAAATTTCAGAGTTTAAATTTTGCATACATAATTTTGTGGATGAATTCTCCAGAATCCAACTTTTTTCTTTAATCTCATTTTCTAGTTGATTTTCAGACCAACCTGAGTAACCCATAAAAAATTTAATATCATTTGAAGAAATTTTATTGTTATTTATGAGACTTTTAACAATTGAAAAATCACCTCCCCAAAATAATCCATTGTTTATCTCAATAGAATTTTTTATTATTCCCCCTAGTGTGTGAATAAATTGTATTGTGTTTTGTGCAACTGGTCCTCCAAGATATATTTTGAAGTTATTTTTCTTTATACCATCAATTATATCATTAAGATAGTATTTAGTCGGATGATTAATCATTAGACCTAATGTCTCAATTTTAGAATAGTGTGTAATCAATATTATTCCTTTAAAAAAAAACTTATCCGTTATTAACGGTTCTGAAATTAGTAGCTTACCTTTTTTGAGATTTAGCATAATTAGAATATATTTGTTACAATTACAAAAATACATTCTTTAATATAATCTTTGATATATGGATTTGAAAAATACGAGAATTAATTATAACAAAAGTGAAATAAATTTTGATGACATTTATGATAATCCTATTGATTTTTTTCTGAAGTGGTTAGATGAGGCTTTTGAAAATAATTGCTTGGAACCAAATTCTTTTGTATTATCCACTGTTGAGAATAAAACGCCAAGTTCAAGAGTTGTTTTGTTAAAAAATGTTGATAAAGATGGTTTCATTTTTTATACTAATTATGACAGTAATAAGTCTAGGCATATTTTAAGTAATAACAATGTCGCTTTAAACTTTTTTTGGCCACAGTTAGAAAAACAAGTACGTATCATTGGCTTTGCATCTAAGATTAGTGCAAGTGTTTCTGATGATTATTTTTCCAGCAGGCCCAGAGAAAGTCAATTTGGTGCAGTCTTGAGTGAACAAAGCAAAAAGATAGAATATAATTATGATTTTAATAGTAAACTTAGTGTCATAAAAAAAGAATATGAAAACAAAAAAATTACTCGTCCTAAAAATTGGGGCGGCTTTAAAGTTGTACCTAATAAAATAGAATTTTGGCAGGGTAGACCCTCAAGATTACATGATAGACTTTTGTATGAATTGAAAAAAAGTGGATGGCAGAAATCTAGACTTTCTCCATAAACCTATTTTTTTGTTTTCTTACTTGCTTTCTTTGACACTTTTTTTTGTTCTGTTGTCTCTAATACTTTCGCAGATATATTTTTTTTTGGCCTAACTACTCCAAAACTTCCTTTAAATATTTTCCCTTTTTTTGTTTTTTTATCTCCTCTTCCCATAGTATTTTTTTTTCAAATATATAAATTATTTCGCTTTGAGATTTTTTATAAATTCTCTCTCTATATTTTCTGAAGACTTAACACTTCTTTTCAGCCACTTAATCATTATTTTTTCTTTTTCATTAGTACTTAATTTCCAATTTAAATTTGAATTTCTTAGCTTATAAGTTAAATGTTGAAGACAGAGAGCAACGGAAACTGAAATATTAAAGCTTTCTGAAAATCCGTAAAGTGGAATTTTAATTTGTTCATCTGCCAGATTGAGAGCTGTTTCACTACATCCATCTCCCTCAGATCCAAAAAGTAAGGCAATTTTTTGTGATATATCTACATCAAAAAGTGTTTTTTTTTTAGCATGAGGCGTAGTTACTACAATTTTATATCCGTCTTTTTTTAATTTATTTATTGTTTTTTTTGTGTTTTCTTTTTTTTTGTTGTATCTAAATAAAGATATCCATTTTTCTGATCCAATCGATACACTTGTATCTTGATTAAAAAAATTATTATTTTCAATTATATGAACATCTTGTATGCCAAAGCAGTCTGCAGATCTAATTGAAGCAGAAATATTTCTACCTTGATAAATATTTTCCAGTACTATAGTTAAATGTTGTGTTCTTTCCTTAATTTTTTTTTCAAAAAGTTCTTTCCTCTCATCAACAATAAATTTTTTTAAGTGATTTATCAAACTTTCATTTGTGTTCATAATATTTTATATTTATGATTTATTTTAAAACCACTTAAAAAATCTTTAATATTCATAGGTTTCTTTCCCTCTAATTGAAGATATTTTATTGATAAGACTCCATTTAGTTTATTAACATATAAATATGATTTATTGTCTGTTTCCAAATTTAAGTTTTTATTAGATTTCTCTTTTACTAGTTCCGTTAACAATAACTTTATTCTTTTTCTTTTAAAATTATCATCTTCAATTATGAACCATGCAGAGGGACATATAGACACATTATTTAAGATAGTATTTTGATTAATTAGAGGAGATAGACCTCTAACTAAATTATGGATATTTTGCGCTGATTGGTTCCAATCTATTTTACATATTTCTTTTGAAATTTTTGGCGCCTTAATGTCACTTGTATTATTGTTCTTTGTTTTTAATGGTAACTTATTTTTTTTGATAGCTTCCAAAGTTTTAACTAAAATATTTCTACCATTGACAATTAAAATTTCATGAAGCTCAGCTGCTGTTGTACTTTGAGTTAAACTAATTTTTTCTTGTAATATTATTCTACCGGAATCTATTTTTTCATTTAGAAAAAAAGTTGTTATACCAGTTTCAGTTTCTCCGTTAATTAAAACCCAATTTATTGGAGCGGCCCCTTTGTATTTGGGTAATAATGATGTGTGAAGGTTTATTGTATTTCTTTTCGGCATATTCCAAATTATTTTTGGTAATATTCTAAATGCAACCACAACAAATAAATCTGCATTAAATTCTTTAAGATTTTTTATAAATGATGCGCAATCTAAATTCTGGGGTTGTAAAACAGGAATATTATTTTTAATAGCAACTTCTTTAGTTTCACAAAATTTAATTTTTTTTCCCCTTCCTTTACTTTTATCTGGAGGTGTTACTGATGCTACAATATCAAATTTTTTTTTGACTAGGTGATCTAAAATATCAGCTGCAAATTTAGGAGTTCCAAAAAAAATAATTTTCATTTTTTAATATAATGTATCTATTGTTTGTCTTTATATTTAATTAACACAAATGTCACAAATTCCACAATCTTCAGCAAATTTTTCTTCAAAGTGTTCAAGAATTAATTTGTTTCTACATTTTTTTTGTTCAACTATGTAGTTAATCATCAGTAGTAAATTATTAAAATCAATTTTTTTTCTTTTTTCATATAATTTATGATTGATTCTAATATTTTCTAAATTTAATCTGGGTTTTAGGAATTGAATTGTTGGTAAATTATTTGATGTTTCATATGATAGGATTTCTAACTTGTTTAATTTCAATAAAATTCCTTTTACCTGTTTTTCAGTTTTATTTATTTCCTTGGCAATTTTTTGTTCATTAATGTAATTATATTCATTAACTATATTTTCAAATTTTCTAAGCATCAATTGTAAAATTTTGTCGTATTCTTTATTAGCGATTTGGAATTTGTATATGCTCGTGCGGCTAACCAAAAATTTGACTTTTGATCGTGTGTTGTTAGAAAAATTAAATTTAATTAATTCAGCTTTTTCTAAATACATAATTGAATGGTAAAATTTAATAATTTCTATTCTATGTGTGGAGCAGAAAACACTTATATTAAATGACAAAGGATAATCTGGCTTTTCATTTATTGCTACATGCAAAGAGCTAGCAATACTCTCATATATTAATTTTATATCATTAATTTCAGGATATTTTAATTTAAATAATTTCTTTTGTTTTATAATATCATTATTATTTGCTAGTAAAACTGCATACGCTTTTTCCCCATTTCTTCCAGCTCTTCCAGCTTGTTGGAAATATTCCTCAATTGTTGAAGGTAAAAAGAGATGTACAACTAATTTTACATCTTTTTTATTGATTCCCATTCCAAATGCGCTAGTTGCTACAATTATTCTGATTTGGTTGCTTGACCATTTTTTTTGAATTTCTTTTTTTTGTCTAAATTCTAAGCCCGCATGATAATAATCTGCTGAAAAATTATTTTTAATTAATAAATTACTTATTTCTTTAGTTTTTCTTCTTGTATCAACATACACAATAGCAGAACTTTTAATTTTGTTTAGTAGATATATTAAGTGATTTATTTTATCATTTGTTTTATTTACTTTTAAAGAAAGATTTTTTCTTTGTAAGGAACATCTAATTATATTACTTTTTTTAAATAGTAAATTTTCTTCAATATCTTTTGCTATCACTTTGTTTGCTGTAGCGGTTAATGCTAGAACAGGAACTTTGTTTAATTTTTCTCTTAGTGTTCCAATATCTCTATAAGCCGGTCTGAAATCATGACCCCATTGAGAGATACAATGAGCTTCATCAACTGCAATCAAATTAATTTTCATCAAACCTATTTTATTTATAAATAATTTTTCTTTTAATTTTTCAGGAGTAACATATAAAAATTTTACTTTTCCATAAATACAATTATTTAGTATTCTTTCTATTTCATTAACTGAAAGATGACTATTAAGTGAATGTGATATCAAGCCTTTAGTGGTTAAATAGCTAATTTGATCTTGCATTAGTGAAATGAGTGGTGAAATCACAAGGCATAATCCATTGTTTATTAAAGCTGGTATTTGATAGCATAGTGTTTTTCCACCACCAGTGGGCAAAATAGCCAATGTATCTCTACTATCAAGGATATTATTGATTATTTTTTCTTGATGAATCCTAAATTGATTATAACCCCAGTATTTTTTTAATATTTCTAATGAATTCATTTAAACCAAAAATACAAAATATATATTTTGGTTCTACACCATAAATCTGTTAGTATAATTAAATTTATAGCTTACTTGCAAGAAATCTTTCTGCATCTAATGCTGCCATACATCCAGTACCAGCTGATGTTACCGCTTGTCTATAAACATGATCTGCAACATCACCAGCTGCAAAAACACCAGGTATTTTGGTCTTAGATGTACCAGGCTCTACAATTAAATATCCATTTTCGTCCATGTCTAGTTGTCCTTTAAATAAGTCAGTGTTTGGTTTATGACCAATTGCAACGAAGAATCCTGATGCTGGAATAACTATTTCCTTGCCATTTATGTTATTATATGCAGTTACACTTTCAACACCAACTTTACCTGGTTCTCCATTTATACCTTTTGTTTCATGGTTAAATAAAACTTCTAAATTTTCAGTGTTAAAAACTCTATGTTGCATTGCTTTTGATGCTCTCATTTTATCTTTTCTTACAAGCATTGTGACTTTTGTACAAAGCTTGGCTAAATATGTCGCTTCCTCTGCAGCTGTATCTCCCGCCCCAACTACAACAACATCTTTTCCTTTGTAGAAAAATCCGTCACATGTTGCACAAGCTGAAACTCCATAGCCGTTAAGTCTCTTCTCATCATCTATTCCCAGCCATTTTGCTGATGCTCCAGTAGCTATAATAACAGTTTCTGCTAAAACATTTGTAGTTTCATCAATTTCTATCTTAAAAGGTCTATTTGAAAAATCAACTTTTGTAACCATTCCCCAGCGAGTATCTGTGCCAAAACGCTCTGCTTGAGCTTTAAAGTCCTCCATCATCTCTGGACCTAAAACTCCATCTTTATAGCCAGGGTAGTTATCTACATCTGTTGTAGTTGTTAATTGTCCTCCAGGTTGTAGTCCCTGTATTAATACAGGTTTCATATCTGCTCTAGCTGCATATATTGCCGCGGTATATCCTGCAGGACCAGATCCTATAATTAAAGTTTCTATTTTTTCCATTTTTTTATTTTAAAATATTTCAAAGATATTTTCTGGTTTATAGTCTTCCAAAATAACTGTGTTTGGAATAATTGGGATTTTATAGTAGACAGCACCGTATCCCGTCCATACCCCAAGTCCTCCGTTGATATTGCTTACTAAATTTAGTGGTTCAGAAAATGGATTACCTCCGCTTGCTGATGCTCTTGAGAGACCTCTCCAAAATTTCATTGAAGGTTCATCTATTTGGCAAAATTTGAGCAGTACAATATCATGTTCTAATGATAATATTGTTCCATCTTCACATTCTCTTGTGTGTGTAGTGTTATAGCTTCCAAAAGGGAACCCACCATTATCTGGGGGTTTTGGAATAGGAAATTGGAAGCTTGTTCCATTAAATAATATATCAGATCCAGCATCAATTAATTTAAATGCAAAATCGCTTTCGTCCTCTACAATGCAATCTTCTTTATTTATTTCATAATGCTGAATCATTTTGCTTTTAGAAAGAATATAGTTATTTACATTAGCATCATCTGTCAGCCAACCAAATATTTCATATTTGTATTCTTCTTCAGCTAATGTATCTTTTTCTACCCATATAGAGTCAAGGGGAGTTGGTATCGGAATTGTAGTTTGAGAAGTTATTGTTTCATTATTATAAATAATTTCTAGAAAATATGTTTTTCCTTCTTGCCCAACAAATTGTCCTGTTTGTAATTCATCGGTGTAAACTGTAACTTGGTTACTTGAAAAAGGATCATTTAAGGTAACTTCATCAAGTATTATTGAATCTTTTGAACCATCATCATTATATGTCCATACTATAACAATTGCACCTTTAATAAATAAGTTTTCATATGTTTCAGAGTCTATTGGTTCAAAATATCCTTGATTTTTACTTAAAATAACATATGGAGCAAAACCATTTTCAATTACTCCTTCAACCACAACCTTTTCAACAGCTTGAGGTAAATCAAGTGTTATTTCTTCTTGACATGAAATAAAAATTATTAGAAATAAAAATATACTGTTTTTCATTTATTTAAAAGTTAAAGTTCCATGTTACAGATGGAAGTATTGGGAAAATTGATACTTGGTATGCTTTTGGAGTTATATTACCATTTTGAATGTTACCTGCTTCACCATCTGGAGATTCTAAATCAAAATATATAAAGTATGGATTTTTTCTACTGTATACATTATAAATTGAAAAATTCCAAGAAGATTGAAATCTTTTCTTCTTTTTAGGGGTATATGTTGCACCAATATCTAGCCTATGGTAAGGTTCCATTCTGAAACCATTCCTTGACGTAAATTCAGTATATACGTTACCTCCAATAGTATATCTTTCTGTTGGTAGAGTAATAGAGTTACCAGTCGCGTATACAAAAACACTGCTCAAAGTCCATGAGTTTGAAAGTTTATGTGTTGCAGTAACTGATAAGTCATGTCTTCTATCGTATTTTGCAGGAAATGGATCTCCATTATTAACATCATCAAAATATCTTGTTGTTTTTGATATAGTATAACCAATCCATCCTGTTGTTTTTCCTTTATTTTTTTTAATTAAAAATTCAGCTCCATATGATTCTCCATTGCCAAAAACAAACGCATCATCGCTACTTGAATTTGTATTATCCTCTGGTAAAACACCTTCTTTATATTCTATGAGGTTAGTCATATCTTTGTAGTAAGCCTCTATGGATGTTTCATACATGTTTTCTTTTAAATTTTTAAAAAATCCTAATGCGTATTGCTCTGAAAATTTTGGTTCAATTACAGCTGAGCTAGGCACCCATAAATCCGTAGGAAGACTCACACTTGATGTTGAGGCTAAATGAATATATTGATAATTTTGAGTATATGCTCCTTTAATTGAGCTTGTTGGATTAATTTTATATCTAAAAGATAGTCTTGGTTCAATGTTTCTGTAATTGTCATCACTACCATTGAAATCATTTCTAATATAGTCTCTAAAACTTATGTATCCACTGTGTTGAAATGACGAATAACGTAATCCAGCATGTATTTTTAGAATATCATTAACTTCAAAATCATCAGAAAAGTATATAGCTCCTTCATTTGAATATTGTTTGTATATCTGATCAGGCTGAAAAACTACTTCACCGGCTCTTCCAGAAGCGTTACCTGGGGTAAATTCATGATACGTATAATTTGTTCCAAATTTTATTGTGTGTCTTTGATTTGGTTGGTATAAAAAGTCAATTTTAGTATTCCAATCATTAATTCCTGAAAATATTTTTAATTCAAATTCTTGCTGAGCTATATTAAATTCAAATCTATAATCAGAAAAAATTATTGATGTGTTCATAAATAATTTGTCATTAAATAAATGATTCCATCTTAAGGATGTTGTCGCATTACCCCAAGGTATTTCGATACCTATATCATTTTCACTGTTATTAAAATTAAATACGTCTCTTCCAAAATATCCACTTAAAAAAATTCTGTCTTTGTCAGATATTCTGTAATTAATTTTTGTAGTAAGGTCATAAAAGTAGTACCCTGAACCACTAAAGGCATTATCTTCAGGCATGAAAGGTTTAGACAATACATCTATATACGTTCTTCTTCCTGAAACAATAAAAGAGCTTTTTTCTTTTTGAACTGGACCTTGTAAAGTTAGCCTTGATGAAAGAAGTCCTATACCACCATCAACTTCATATTTTTTGTTGTTTCCATCCTTCATTGTAATATCTAATACAGAAGATAATCTACCACCGTATTCAGCCGGCATACCACCTTTAATTATATTGATATCTTTAATAGCATCAGCATTAAAAACTGAAAAAAAACCAAAGAGATGAGCGGCATTATATACAACGGCCTCGTCTAATAAAATTAAGTTTTGGTCAGGACCACCACCTCTAACATAAAGACCTGAATTTCCCTCACCACCAGATTGAATGCCAGGAAGCAATTGAGCCGATTTTAAGACATCTACTTCTCCTAAAATTACAGGTAACTGCTTAATGTTTTGAACTTCTATTTTTGCTTGACTCATATCAGAGCTGCTTACATTTTTGTCTAATTTTTCACCGGTTACAGTGATTTCCTCTGTTAAAATTGCATCACTGTCTAAAGAAATATTTAATCTTTGGTTTTTGTTTAAGTTAATTTCCTTAGTTATTGTCTTAAAACCAATAAAAGAATATATAATTTTGTAATTACCTTCTTCAAGTGTCAGTGAATAAAATCCATACTGATTACTAGCTGTTCCTTTAAATGATTCTTTTTCGTATATCGAAACTCCGATAAGATTTTCACCAGAAGCATTATCTTGAACATATCCACTTATTGTAAACTGATTTTGTCCATTTAAGCTAAATGAAAAAAAGAAAAATAAAGTTATAACGTAAACTAATCTCATGTTAAAAAATGATTTGCAAAAATACCAAAACATAATTCAATTTTAAATAGATTAATACAATTAATTTCTATTTAATTAACTCAATTGTTTATTACTTTAAATTTTGTTAATTTTACAGAATAAAATTAAATTTTTTTCATGAATTTTTTTTACACATTGTTACTTTTTTTATCTAGTTTTTTATTAAATGCTCAAAATGGATTTTTAAATGGAACTGGTAGTGCGCCAAATTTTACAGTTTCTGATGTTTTACATGGTGATAATCACGAGCTTTATAATTATTTAGATAGTGGATATGTTGTAGTTTTAGATTTTTTAAGTATTACTTGCGGACATTGTATAATGCATACGCCAGGAACAATAAATTCATATTATACAAACGGACCAAATGGCAATAATTCTGCTCGATTTATTGGATTAGAGGTCAATTCTTCGACAGACAGTTTGGCAGTATTAAATTATATTAATAATTACAATATTGATTTTCCCATTGCTAATGATGTTTTACCTTACACGATTAATTATGAGATGAATTATACACCTACCTTTTATGTTATATATCCAGACAGAACATATACAACAATATGCTACAATTGCGTAACTCCTACTTCTGCATCTCAGATTGAGTATTTATTAGATAATGCAATTGCTGCGTGGCCTCCAATTTATGGATGTACAGATTCAACAGCCACTAATTATGATCAGTTAGCAAATGTTGATGATGGAAGCTGCAATCTTACCTCGTACATAATTAAGACTATTGGAATGTCATTTTCACCAGATACAATTGTTTGTGATGTTGGGGATACAATTAATTTTATTTTATCGCCAAATCACAATGTTGTTGAAGTTGACTCCTCTACATTTATTAACGGCGGAAACACCTCTAACGGAGGTTTTGTTTTTGGTTATGGTGCTATTGGAAACTTTATTCCAAATAATGTTCAGACGTATTATTATGTTTGTCAACCACATGCTTCATCTGGAATGGTTGGTGTTATTATAGCAAATAATTATGGTTGTACTGATCCAGTAGCTGTTAATTATGATGCTATGGCTAATGTTGATGATGGTAATTGTGATTACTCATCATATACGATACAAACTCAAGGAATGTCATTTTCACCAGATACAATTGTGTGTGATGTTGGTGATACAATTAATTTTATTTTAGAACCCGGTCATAACGCTGTAGAAGTTATTGATTCCACCTGGCTTAATAATGATACAACATCACTGAGTGGAGGATTTAGTTTTGGATTTGGATCAACAGGATATTTCATTGCAGATGACTGTCAGGCTTTTTATTATGTTTGTCAATCTCACGTGCAACAAGGAATGAAAGGCGTGGTAATTGCACATTTTCCTCCAATAGATGGGTGTACAGATTCATTAGCTTTAAATTTTGACTCTTTAGCAATTTATGAAGATGGTACTTGTTGTTATATTAGTGGCTGTACAGATTCTTTAGCTGTAAATTATAATCCCTCAGCTTGTTTTGATGATGGATCCTGTATAACAATTGTTTACGGTTGTACAGGACCTACTTATTGTAATTATAATCCTATAGCTAATTTTGATGATGGTTCGTGTACAGGTTGGGCAGGATGTATGGACCCAGCAGCAGATAATTACAATATGTATGCCAACTGTAACGATTCATCATGTAACTATTCTAATGCATGTCTAGAGGATCCGATTACTGGATTATTTATTAATGGTATTATTGATGATAG
>TARA_B100000963_G_scaffold209733_1_pt1 | contig 14831 bp, 11 predicted proteins | sample TARA_B100000963 | Tara Oceans TARA_B100000963 (sample SAMEA2622097) | marine metagenome | biome: marine biome (ENVO:00000447); feature: surface water layer (ENVO:00002042); material: "saline water (ENVO:00002010), including plankton (ENVO:xxxxxxxx)" | depth 5 m | reverse complement strand
GAACTTCAAAAAGCAACTGATGAACTTAGAATTATTGAAGAAAAAGAAGCTGGCATGTTAAAATTCTCAAGAGAAGTTGAAAGTAGTAGAAAGTTATATGAGTCCTTTTTGCAAAGGGTTAAAGAAACAAATGAAGCACAAAACTTGCAAGTATCGAAACTGAAAATAATCGAGACACCAAATTTACCCTTACGTCCTTTCTCACCAAAACCAACAAAAAATTTTATTTTAGCGTTTTTAATTTCTTTTTTTGGAGTTTATGGATTGTTATATTTTAGAGAAATGAATTCCTCTGTAATTAAAAGTCCAGAAGCCATAGACTCTTTAAATATTCCACAAATTGGAATCCTTCCGAGAGTAGAAAAATTAAAAAGAGGATATCATATATTACAAATGTTTGTTGAAGATGGAGCCTCAAGTTTTGCAGAGGCAATTAGATCTTCAAGAGCAACAATAGAGTCTAAATTTTTAAAAAATAAAAGTTACATGGTTACCTCTTCAAACCCTTCTGAAGGTAAAACTACATTTGCTTTTAATCTTGCTTTATCTCTAGAAAAAACAAACAAAGTATTATTTATTGAAGCAGATATTCGGAGACCTTCTGTTCTTAATGGATTTTATCAATTTGATAGAGAAATTTTAGGTTTAGGAGAGATAATTACAGGAGGCGCACAACTAAATGAGGCAATTTTCAAAGTTCCAGGCACAGATTTAGATATTATCACTTCTGGTGAAAAAAGATTTGATATGTCTGATATCGTAAATAAGGAACAAATTAAAAAATTTTTAGATGTTTTAAAAATGGAATATGATTATGTAATTGTAGATTCTCCACCAGTTCAACCAGTTTCAGATACATTAATTTTAACTCAAGCATCAGATTACAACTTATTTGTTATCAGGTCTGAAGAAACAAGAACAGCTTCATTTATGTCTTCAATTAAAAAAGTTCAAAACGTAGGTGCTAAAATAAATGGAATAATCATTAATGATTTGGATACATCTAAAGATAGTTACTATAGTTATTATTATAGTTATTCACCTGATTATTATACAAAAAGTTAATGTTTCGACTTGAAAAGGTTTTTCAGAATGATGACGCTGGATACATTTTGTTTTCAATTTTTATCAAGTCTTTTTTACTTATACTATCTAGTTATATTTTTGTAATACTTAGTAATCATTCTATTTATGAACTATATAATTATAAAATATTTTCAAAGTCTAATTACTTTTTTTTCTCGATAATTCTCTCAATAAATTACTTTTTGATTTCTTTTTTTTTGAAAAACAGAAAAGAATATAAAAAAAATTTTATTTCATTTCTAAAAGAAGATATTTTGAATTTTATTTTTTCAAATATTTTCACTTTCGCTATAATTTTCATATTACAAATTAATTTTAAAATCGAAGCAAAAATTATATATTTTTTTATAACGCAAATTATAACGTTACTTTTATTGAAATTATACTTTAATTATCTTTACCAAAAGTTAATAGACCAAAATATAATACAAAAGAATATTATGCTTGTAGGAAATTATAAAGAAATTAAAAAAATTTTATCTGAAAAATTTGACAAAATTTTAATTTTTAAATGTTGTATTATAACAGATGCTGAAAAATTAAATATTCAATTAGCTAAAAGTGAAATTAAATTTCCTATATTTGGCGAAAAGGATGACATAAGATCTATTTTGGAATATCACTCACTTGGACAAATTTGGATTCTCAATGGAGACAAAAATAAATCTAGTATCTTGTCAAAAATATTTAAATATTCAGTAGATACACTGAATATTAAATTAGAAGAAATTCCAAATATAAAAGGCAAGAAACTTTTAGCTGATAAATATGATTTTGAATATTATGAAATGTCCAGATTTTATGGAGTAAATTTATTTTTAAAAATTTTAATGGATAAAATTCTTTCATTAGTTTTTTTGTTAATTGCTTCCCCAATATTGATTTTATCAACTCTAGCCATATATATTGAAGATGGATTTCCGATATTATTTACACAAAATAGAACGGGTTGGGATGGAAGAAGATTTAAAATTTATAAACTTAGATCACTTAAAAAAGCATCTTTTGATAAAACTTTACAAGTTACGAAAAATGATAAAAGACTTTTAAAAATTGGAAAAGTTATTAGAAGATATAGTATAGATGAAATCCCACAATTTATTAATGTTTTAAATGGAGATATGTCTATAGTTGGCCCAAGACCACACATGGTGGAACATGATATACATTATTCCTCTTTATTTAATAATTTTCTAAAAAGACATAAATGTAACCCGGGTCTTACAGGATGGGCACAAGTCAATGGATTAAGAGGGCCAACTCCAAAACCAGAAACTATGGAACAAAGAATGAATTACGATTTATGGTATTTAAATAATTGGACAATTTGGTTAGATATATACATCATATTTAAAACTTTTTATGCTTTAATAAAATATAAAGGTAATTAAATTATAAATATATTATTATTATAATAAAATTAAATTTAACTCATAAAATAATTGACCTACAAAGAAAAAAAAAAATTATCTATTGCAGTTATTATTGTTACATACAATGAAGAAATTCATATAGAAAGATGCATTAAAAGTGCAAAGAAGTACTCAAATGAAATTTATATAATAGATGCTTATTCAACAGATAAAACAATTAAAATTGCTAAATCTTTACAAGCAAAAGTTCTACAAAATAAATGGCAAAATCATGCTGAACAATTTAAGTGGGCATTAAAGAATATAAAATCAAAAGCCAGGTGGTTATTGAGACTAGATGCAGACGAATATCTTGAAGAAAAACTAATTTTAGAAATTAGAAATAGATTACCTGAAATAGACAGTGAGATATATGGAGTAAACTTAAAAAGAAAGCAAATTTTTATGAATAAATGGATAAAATATGGTGGAAGATATCCTTTGCCATTACTTAGATTGTGGAGAAATGGATACGGAGAAATGGAGGGAAAATGGATGGATGAACATATTTTTATTACAAAGGGTAAAACTATAACATTTCAAAATAATTTTTGTGATCACAATTTAAATAATTTAAGTTTTTTTATTAAAAAACATGACACATATGCAACTAAAGAAGCTATAGAAATTCTTTTGCAAAAATACAAAAAAAAAAATAATTACCTAAAGATAAAAAATACATCATTAAATGTTTTTTTAAAAAGATTTGTTAAAGAAAAAATTTATAATAAATTACCGATGGTTTTAAGGTCTGCGTTTTATTTTATTTACAGATATTTCATATTAGTAGGTTTCCTAGATGGAAAAAAGGGCTTGATATTTCATTTTCTACAGGGGTTTTGGTATAGATTTTTAGTTGATAGTAAAGTAGTAGAACTAGAAAGTGAAATTAAAAATTTAAAAAAGTTTAGACATATTCTTAAAAAGTTATCATTAGTTACTGGATTAAAAATAAATTAAATCTAAAAAATATAAATAATGCATGAAACAAAAAAAAATTTTAAAAATTATATCATCCATTGACCCTAGTTATGGAGGTCCCTCTAGAGGTGTGATTAATACATCTATACATTTATCTAAAAGAGGGCACTTAGTCGATATCGTGACAATTGACAAACACAAATTTAATTTTGATTTATCAAAAAATATAAGATTTATTAATTTTAAAAATTATTTTGGTAAAAATTATAGATTCAGTATAGATTTTTTCTTATGGTTATATAAAAACAGACACAAATACCAAATTATTGTAGTTCACGGATTGTGGCAATTTCAAACTTTAGCAGCAAGATTATTAATTAAAAAAAAATATTATGTTTATACACATGGACAATTAGATCCGTATTTTAGAATTGATATAAAAAAAAAATTAAAAAAGTTTTTTTACTGGTATTTTATAGAATATAAAAATTTACAAAACTCAATTAGTATATTATTAACAACCAAAGGGGAAAAATCTAACCTAAATAAAACTTTTGTTAATACAAAAAAAATAAAAAAAAAGGTTACTGGATATGGAATTTTTCCTAAAAAAAAATTTAATAAAAAAATAGCTATAAATAAATTTTATAAAAAATTTGATTTTTTAAAAAACAAAAATTTTTTTGTTTTTATTGGCAGGTTTGATGAAAAAAAAGGCTGTGATATAATAATTGATGCAGTAAAAAAAATAGATAAAACGTTATATTCTCTAATTTTATTTGTTGGACCATGCCCAGATAAACAATATAAAAAAAAATTATTTAATATTGTAAAAAAATATAATTTATCCTCCAAAATATATTTTTCAGATGCATTGTACGGAGATTTGAAATGGGCATCAATTTATCTTTCAAGGGCTATGCTACTTCCCTCTCATGGTGAGAACTTTGGAATTTCATTAGTTGAAAGCTTAAGTATGTCTAGGCCAGTTATTACATCAAATAAAGTAAATATATATCAAGATATTTCTAACTATAAATGTGGATTTATATCTAATGATGATGTTGTTAGTTTTAGTAATAAACTCCTAACTTTCGAAAAGCTTAATAGACAAGAATATTTAAAAATGTGTGTTAATGCAAAAAAATGTTTTAATGAAAAATTTAATTTATCAAATTTAAAGTCTGTCATTTAACTAAAATCAATGATTAAAAAAGTCTTAATTTCACATGTATCAGGCAACCAAAACAGTAAAAATTTAATTGTTGATCTTTACAAAAAAAAAAAATTATTCAAATATGTGACTTCTATAAACTTTAACACAAAAAAATTTCCACTTAATTTATTGCCTCAAATAATTAAGAATGAACTTAGTAAAAGAAGTATAATTGGAATTAATGAAAACAAAATAATTACAAAGTTCTTTTTTTTTGAAATTTTTAATTTAATAAAATTAAGAATATTTAAAAATATATTTAAAAATTCAAAAGAAAAATATTCATCATTAACAAGCGAATATATTCAACATCAGTGTGATAAGATCGACTTATTGAGTACAAAGGTAATTAAAAAAAATTATTTAAATATTTCCGCAATATACGCTTATGAAATGGGTGCTTATAATACTTTTAAAGAAGCAAAAAAATATGACATTAAATGTATATACGAATTGCCCACACCATATTGGAGAGAAAGAGAAAAAATAATATCACAAGAGCTTAAATCTTATAGAAATATTGATTTAAGAAAAATAACTCCTTTTTTTAAAAAAAAAAAAACTAAATTTTTTAAAAAACTAGACTCAGAAATACAAAATGCGGATGTAATTATTGTTCCGTCTAACTATGTAAAAAAAACAATTCTAAAATCAAAATTTAGTTATAAGAAAATATTAGTTGCACCTTATGGTTTTCCTAAGCCAATTTCACAAAAAAAATGGTATAATGGAAATAATAAAATTGAGATACTATTTGCAGGAAGTCTTGTACCAAATAAAGGAATTTTATGTTTATTGAAAACTATAAAATTTTTGTCAAAAATAAATCAGGATAAATTCAATTTAACAATTGTTGGATCTGGTCCTCTTGAAAATTGGCTAAAGCAAAAAATTCCAAATTCAACATTTAAGAAATACTTAAATCATAATCACTTACTCAAGGAAATGGAAAAAAAAGATATTTTTTTATTTCCTACTTTGTATGAAGGTTTGTCCCTTTCTCTAAGTGAAGCAATGTCTAGGGGAATGGTTGTTATATCAACTGCAAATTCTGGTTTATTAGAATTTGGAAATAAATCTAATTCAATTTTAGTAAAAGTTAATGATCATAATCAAATAGCCAAAAACATTTCGTTTTTAATAGATAATCCTCAAAAGGTAAAATATCTAGGCATGAACGCGATTGAAACTTCAAAAAAATATAATTGGCAAGACTTCAGTAAAAAAGTAATTGATATAATTTAATCTAAAATACAATGATAAATATATTCATTTAGCTTTACTGTAAGTTTTGATTAAAGCAAAAGACAAGCCTAAAGACAAAAATGAGAAAGCGTGAACGGTGTTTTGTCCTGTCACTAGCTGTGTAAATATAATAATTATAAACGTTAGTATAAATATTAAAGGTAAAAAATCTCTTCTAACGTATGAAATTTCAATTGATTTTTTTAAAAGATGAAAAGAAATTATTATTTTAAAAAAAATAAATAAAATACCAATTAGTCCACCTTCTCCAATAATTCTATCTGTTTCATATTCACCTAGTATAAACATTTTATTAACAAAAATTTTTGATAAATTACTTCCATATCCAAATCCCATTCCTAAAAAGTCAAAATTTCTCTGATACCAAACATTTCCAAAAATTAATTCAAACATTCTAGTTGACAGTTTTTCATTCATAGATGCTGTATTTATTCTTTCTAGTATGGCATCTATTGCTCTATCGAAAAAAATTAATGAAAGGATATAAAAAAATAAAAATAAAAAAGAAAATAAAAATACTTTTTTAAATTTTTTAAAAGTAAGTAAAATTAAATAATATATTAAACATATAAATAAACTTGAGAAGATAACAGTTCTAGAACCACTTAATATAACGCAAAGAGCAAAACAAATTATTATTAATAACTTAAGATTATTATATTTATCATTATAAGAGGATAAATTTAAAATAGATAAAACAAGTGGTGTTATAAAAGTCATAAAAACACCATATCCAGTAGGGTTAGTAAAGGTTCCTGTAGTTCTAACAATACCAAATATTACCTGTGATATCCTAGAATTGTCTGAGAGATTAGTTTGATCCTGGGTGTACTGATTGATGAAATGATCTACTGGCAAAAAGTGTTGAAGCACTATAAGAATACTCATGGGTATAAGGACAAGTGATATTTTAAATATTAAATTTTCAATTTCAATATGACTTGTAACAGATCTATAAAATAATATAGCAACCCATAGATATAATATCCAATTCCTATAACCAACTATTAATATCTCAAATTGAGTGTTTTTAAATGTGAGTTGTAATATTGACCAAAAAATTATTAAGATAGTCCAAAATATTGCTAAACTTTCTAGCGTTGAGTTAATTAAAAAAAGTCTTTTAGAAAATCCATATAAAATCAAAAATATAATGAAAAAATCTCTAAAAATAATTATCTCAATATTGTAAGTAGGCAAAAACCATTTTCTAATTCCTCCTTCTATAATAATATAAATTAATAAAAAGAAATAAGAATCTATTATAAATTTATTTTGACTTGAGTTATTCATTTAAATTTTATTTTTAATGCTCTTACTAATATTATTAAATTTAAAAAATAAAATAATTAAAAAACAATAACAAAATACGATTAAAAACTTAAATAAGATAATATTGTTTACTGTAAAAAAATTTGTAAGTAATAAACTATAAAAAATAAATAGCAAAAGAGCAAAAGAGCAAAAAATTAAATTTTTTGTGGGTAAGTTCAAATTAATTTTTTTATATTGTCGATTTGCAAAAAAAATTGTAATTATCAAATATACTACTTCATAAATCAAAATAGCAAAACATAAGCCAATAATACCAAAATTATTTTTTAAATATAAAAAAGTAATTAAAAAAGCACATATAGAAATTACTAAGGTAAATAAATTAATTAAATTTAAATTAAAACTATCAACAATAATTTTAAATGGGAGATTTAATGATGTAACTAATGAAATTATAATTAGTACTAAAAATATATATGAATCAAAATTTATGATACCTAAAGTCCATTTTTCAAATATAAATGGAGTCAAATATTGTAAAATGATACAACCTGGAAAAATTAAAACTATTATGTAAAAAAAATATAGACTTAAAATATTATTATAACTTTTGGTTTTTTTTTCTTTAATATCTTTCATCATTTCAATAGTGAGTGGCTCTATAACACTAAATACAATTTGCCTTACAAACCCCGATATTGTTCGTAAAGCAAAAAATAAAGACAATGTGCTCAAATTAAAAATTCCAACAATTAAAAACCTTATATATGTGCTATTAAATTGCTCTACGAAATGTCTAATTAATAACAAAAATGATTTAATATAATTTTTAAATCCTATTTTGAAATCAATTTTTGGTAACTTAAATCTTTCGTTCTTCATTCTTTTTAAAATTAATATATAAAAAAGAAAAAGCGAAATAGAATGAGAAATAATTAGAACAATTCCTACTTCAAAAAATTTATAACCAAAAAAAATAGCTGTTAGAGGAAAAAAGCTTACTATAAAAAATTTAATCACCCTAATAATAGAAATATAAACATAATGACCATATATGTTTAGATAATGAATTATAAATTCATTTATTCCAAAGGATAAAAATACTATAATTGTGAAATATAAAACAAAAAATTTAAATTCATCAATAATTTCTGGTGGAATTTTTAAAATTTGTTCATAACTAAGATAGTGATTTCCTGAGATAACTAGGATTAAAATTAAAATAAAGGTAAATAATAAGAAAGGTATAGAAGAGGAAATATTTTTTAAAATACGACCTTTATTTTTAGAACCAAGTTTAAGATTTTCGTTAAATATAAAAAAATTAATTGAATAAAATGGCAGAGAAATAAGTGCCACTAATGATTGTAATAAAATCCATACTGCCAACAACTCACTTGACCATTTAGCTAAAATTATAGGTATTGATATTATTTGGAAGCACACTACCAAAAAAATTTCACTCCATTTTCCTAATGTAGCAAGGGCAACTTTTTTAATAGTTTTCATCTATATTTAAGATATTAGAAATTGTAAAACAAATATATTACTTAATTATGAAAAAGACTCAGCATAAAAAATATTTTAACCTTATTGACACTATCCGAGGTGTAGCAGCTTTAATGGTTTTTTTAGGTCACTTAAGAAATGTTTTTTTTAAAGATTATAGTGAAATAAACTCAAACATTATTTTTGACCTATTTTATTTTATTACCTCCCTAGGGCACATTGCAGTATTATTTTTTTTTGTAATTTCTGGTTTTGTAATAACAAACTTAATATTCAATAAATCCGAAAATTTTTCATTATCAGAATATCTCTATGATAGAATAATGAGATTATGGGTTGTTTTGATACCTTCTATAATTTTTTCAATTTGTTTGTATATGTATTTAAAGACTTATGCTGTAGGAATTATTAATGGCGATTTAAGATATATTATTAATTCTGGTCCGTCAGAAAACGACGCAAAAATATCAATATATTTGATACTAGGAAATATTTTTTTTCTTCAAGAAATTCTTGTTCAAACTTTTTCTATAAATGCACCTCTTTGGAGTTTATCTTATGAATTTTGGTATTATCTTTTATTTCCATTAATTTTAATTTTTTTAAATAAAATTGAAAACTACAATAAACCATCTTTTAGATTTATTTGCTTAATAGTATTTATTTTGCTGCTCATATTTTTACCTTTAAAAATAATTCTTTATTTTTTAATTTGGCTTTGTGGTTCATTTATATTTTTTTTCAGAAATATAAGTATTATTAATATAAAGACTCATTTTACTATAAGCGTCACACTATTATTAATCTCTATATTCTCTCTCAAAATAAATTTTTTAAATCTCAATACTTTTATTTTGGAATTATTTATTATTATTTTTTTTAGCTATTTTATTTTGGTTTTTTTGAAATTAAAATCTAAGATATTAACTAATGTCTTTTTTAAAAAATTATCAGATTTATCTTATTCTTTATATCTTTTTCATTTCCCATTAGTTTTATTATTGTCAAGTTATATTGGTAATAATAAATTTGATTTAAATTTTTTGAATTTTTTATTGTTTATTATTGTTACAATTTTAATAATTTTTATTATATATCTATTTTGGTTTTTATTTGAAAGAAATACTAATTCAATTAAAAGAATATTAAAAAAAGTTTTTGAAAAATAATTAAATAATAATTTAATTAATTATGTACATAATAGGAATTAATGCATATCACGCAGACTCCTCAGCGTGTATTATTAAAGACGGAAATCTTATAACTGCAGTAGAGGAAGAGAGGTTTACTAGAATAAAACATTTTGCAGGATTTCCTAAAAATTCTATTAAACATTGCTTAGATACTTGTGATATTCAATTATCAGATGTTGATTACTTGGCTATCAATAGAGACCCAAAAGCAAATAATTTTCAGAGATTCTTATATGTTTTAAAAAAGAGACCAAGTGTAATGCTATTATTTGATAGATTAAAAAATAGAAAAAAATATCAATCTATTAAAAATATATTGAATAAAGAATTTAAAGAGGACAATTTTTTTGGTGAGGTAATTAATGTAGAGCATCATTTAGCTCATTTATCATCATGCTTTCATGTATCTCCATTTGATGAAGCATGCCTAATATCCGTTGATGGTTTTGGTGACTTTGCAAGTACGGTTTGGGGTTTTGGAAGTAACAATAATATTACTGTAGATAAAAAAATATATTTTCCACATTCTTTAGGAATATTTTATCAATCAATTACTCAGTTCCTTGGATTTAAAAATTATGGCGATGAATATAAAATTATGGGTCTTGCTCCCTATGGTAAACCTAAATATTTAGATGAGTTGAAAAAAATATTATTGTTAAAGAAAAATGGAGTGTTCGAATTAAATTTAAAGTATTTTGATTTTCACAAATCAAATTATAGATACAGATGGGACACTGGGAGTGTTTATCAAGATGATTTATATTCTAGTCAATTAGAAGAGTTGCTTGGAAAGCAAAGGCAAAAAGATGAGGAGATTAATGATTTTCACAAAGACATAGCTCACTCTGCCCAAAAACTATATGAAGAATCCTTCTTAAACATTGTTAATTTTCTTTATGAAAAATATAAATCTAAAAATTTATGTATTTCTGGTGGTTGTGGAATGAATTCTGTTGCCAATGGAAAAGTCAAAAAGTTTAGTAAATTTGAAAATGTTTATATACAGCCAGCAGCTGGAGATGCAGGTGGTGCAATTGGTTCTGCTTATTCAACTTATTTAAATAAACTAAATAAAAAAAAAGTATTCGTGATGAAACATGCTTATTGGGGTAATTCATATAACTCTAAATACATTAACTTCGCAATTGAAAAAAAAATACCAAACAAAAATAATGCTTTTGAAATTAAAAAAATTAATAATGTAAATGTATTATGTAAAGATGTGGCTTATCACATTTCGGAAGGAAAAGTTATTGGATGGTTTCAAGGAAAAATGGAATGGGGGCCGAGAGCATTAGGCAATAGATCCATTTTGGGAGATCCACGAAGAAAAAATATGAAAGATATTTTAAATTTAAAGATAAAAAGAAGAGAAAGTTTTCGTCCTTTTGCGCCATCCATATTGGAGGAATATGTTAAGGATTGGTTTGAAATAGAGGATAAAGTTCCATTTATGATGAAAGTTTATCAAATTCAAAAAAGTAAGAGAGAGTTGATACCTGCTGTAACTCATGTAGATGGTTCAGGGCGTCTACAAACTGTAGAAATAAATCAAAATGAAAAATACTATAAATTAATAAATGAATTTTATAAGTTAACTAAAATTCCAATACTTTTAAATACATCATTTAATGAAAACGAACCTATAGTTTGTAAACCTGAAGAAGCTATTGATTGTTTTTTAAGAACAAAAATGGACATCTTAGTAATTGAGGATTATGTTATTTTTAGAAAATCTTAAAATTATACTGTAAAAATATAATTTAGTATTTATTATATAAGTTGGTACTTTGACTTAGTATTTTTTTATAAATGAACAAATTTACAAATTCTGGAATAGTGAATTAACATGAAAAAAAAAGACATAATTGATAAAATTATCGAAGTTAAAGGAAATTTTCCATTTAAAAAATGGAATGATCCTCAACAAGACTATATCAATCTCAAATCCAACTCTCACTTTAATATATCAAGCAATGTTTTAAAATTTGTTAAAAAGGGTTCTTATGTGTTGGATTTTGGATGTGGACCTTTGGATAAAATTTCTGTTATTAAAAAATTAGGTTACAACTGTTTTGCAATAGATGATCATAATGACAGTTGGCATTTAAAAGATAATAATAAGCAAAAGATATATGATTATGCAAAAAAAATAGAAATTCCTTTGTATGACTCTATTGAAAATCTTTTAGCTGAAAACAGAAATATAAAATTTGATCTAATAATGTTAAATGATATAATTGAACACTTACATAACTCACCTAGATTTTTGTTAAGTAAGTTAGATAAATTGTTAGCTCAAAATGGAAAATACTTAATTACAGTGCCAAATTCCTTAAATTTAAAAAAAAGAATTAAAGTTTTATTTGGAAAAACAAATTATATAAATTTTAAAACATTTTTTCTTCATGAAGGTGATCACTTCAGAGGGCATGTAAGAGAATATTCCAAAGATTGCTTAATAGAGTTGAGTAAATTAATGAATTATGAAATTTTAAAAATTAGTGGATGCAATCAAATGTTACATGTTTTACCAAACCTACTTTCGCCATTATGGAAATTATTTACACATTTTTTTCCAAATTTTTCTGACTCATACATATTGATTGTAAAAAAAACTGATATTTAAGTAGAATAAAATATTTCATATTAATAAATAAATTTTGTAAATTTACTAAAATTTAATACTGTTAAAAACGTCATTTAATGAGAATTAAACTATGGATTTTAAACCAGAGTAAGATGTTAATTATTTATTAAAGTAAAATAGACTTTCCGAGTATTAAGGATTATAATGTTCTGTATAAATAAAAAGTATATATATAATGATAAAAACCTTTTTTGTATTACTGTTTATCTATTATAATTATGAACATTTCTAAAGTTAATTACTTTTTTACTTGTTTAAAAAAAAATATATTAAAACAAGGATTAAAGTGCCCATCTTGTAATTCTACAAAATCATCTATTGTAGATAAAAAGTATCTAGTTACATCACTGAGAAGGTGCAAGGATTGTTTGTTACTTTATAGAACACCAGGATCAACTCCTGAAGAAAACAAATATTTTTATCAAGAAGAATATAGAGAAGGGTTTACTACAGATTATCCCGATAATGAAAAGTTGAAGGAAATGATATCTAGTAATTTCCAAAATACTGCTAAAGATTATTCCGAAATAATTGAAATTTTAAATATTTTAAATATTAGATTTAAGAAAGATCGTTCAAGCTTATTTGATTATGGTTGTTCATGGGGTTATGGGAGCTACCAATTAAATAAAATATTTGATGTTAAAAGTTATGAAATATCGTTTCCCAGAGCAAATTATGCAAGACAGAAATTAGGTGTTGATGTTATTGATGATATTGAATTAAAAACTTTGATCAATGAAGATAAAAAGTTTGATTTTTTTCATATGTCTCATGTTTTAGAACACGTACCAAATCCATCTGAAACTCTAAAACTTGGATTAAGATTGTTAAAAACAGGTGGTTATTTGATATCATTCACACCAAATGGATCTATGGAAAATAGGAAACATAATTTAAATTGGTCAAAAGCCTGGAATATGGTTCATCCAACTTTTATTGATGAAATGTTTTATAAAAATTTTTTTAAAAATAAAATTTATTATATTGGGTCAAGCAAGTATAATTTGAAAAATATTGAGAATTATATAAATAATGATCAAAGTTATATCGATGACCTTTCAGGTAATGAATTGATGATTATAGCGAAAAATATGTAAGTTAATAAATAGAGACTATATTTTCCAATATTAAAACCATTTAGCCATATTTTCTCAAATTTATCTGACTCATATATAATAATAGCCAAATAAAATTAATATTTAAATAAAATGAAAAAATACAAAGTATTTAAGATATTTGATATTAATTTTCACGATATATGTTTAAATCTGTTATCAGATAAATTAGATAGAGGCGCTGGTTTGATGACATTTCCTGCTGCTCCAGCTTTAATTAATATTTATAAAGATAAATTATATTTTGAGGCTATTAAAAATTCTGATCTCGTATTATTTGATAGTGGTTATTTATGTTTATTATTGAAATTCTTTAAAGATATTCATGTTAAAAAATTATCGGGTTTAAAATTTTTAAAATTTTTTTTTAATACTGTAAAAAAAAATAAAAAAAAAATTTTTCTAATTAATCCTTCAATTATTGACAATGAAATTAATAAATATTATTTAAAATCAATAGGTATTAAAAGTTATAAAGGATATATAGCACCCAAATATTCAAAAAACGTAAAAGATAAAAAATTAATTAAAGTAATAAATAAAGTAAAACCTAAGTATATTTTAATTAATATTGGAGGCGGAACACAAGAAAAATTAGGATATTATATCAAAAAAAAAATAAATTTTAATTCATCAATAATATGCACTGGAGCAGCAATAGCCTTTCTAACTGGTAGACAAGCTAAGATACCAAATTTTATAGATAAGTTATATTTAGGTTGGTTTTTTAGAATACTATTTAGTCCTAAGCTATATTTCATGAGGTATTACAACTCATTTAAATTAATTAAAATGATCTTGAGTTATGATATTAAATCTTATGATAAAAAATAAAAAAGTTTTAATTGTTGGTGCGGGTGGATTTATCGGTGGTCATTTGGTCAGTAAAATATTTGATAATGGAAATTCTGTCGTAGCAACTGATATAAAGCCTAAAGAATATTGGTTTCAAGATTTTGATACTGTTGAAAATCATTACTCTACAGATATGAAAGATATATCAAATTGTAGAAAAGTTACTGAAGGTATTGATTATGTATTTAATATGGCGTGCAATATGGGTGGTATGGGGTTTATTGAAAATAATAAAGCAGAGTGTATGCAGTCAGTTCTAATTAATACAAATTTATTGATAGCTTGTAATGAAAATAAAGTTCAAAGATATTTTTTTTCTTCAAGTGC
>TARA_B100000963_G_scaffold359724_1_pt1 | contig 14843 bp, 21 predicted proteins | sample TARA_B100000963 | Tara Oceans TARA_B100000963 (sample SAMEA2622097) | marine metagenome | biome: marine biome (ENVO:00000447); feature: surface water layer (ENVO:00002042); material: "saline water (ENVO:00002010), including plankton (ENVO:xxxxxxxx)" | depth 5 m | reverse complement strand
ACCACCATCAATCAACTAAGGAGATCAATGATGGCTAACCGAGATTCTAAACGATGACGGTCTACGGATACATCCGTGTTTCCACGGCTCGTCAATCTGAGAACCACAGTCCTGAGAATCAGCGTCGTGAAATCACTAGGATTTGCTTATCTCAAAGCATCCGCCCATATAAATTCCTAGAAGACATGGGGATCTCAGGCACTCGTCCTTTTTTTAAACGACCTTCGCTCGAAAAAATTTATTTTGATCCTGGCGACACCCTTGTTGTAGCTCGCCTAGACCGCTTAGGGCGCGATATGTTCGACATCATGGATGTCATCAAGCTCTTCAGGGATCGTGGTGTAAGGCTCGTTACGGGCGACTGGGGCGAGGTTACTGACGACTCTATCCAATCCAAGATTCTTATTAGCGTGGGCGCTTTATGCGCCGACTTAGAGCGTCAAAAGATTGCTGAGCGTATTGAAGCAACGATGAGTGATTTGAGGGAGCAGGGTTTATATACCGGGGGCAAGCTGCCTTTTGGCTATTACCTAGTCGTTGATAACGACAAGAAGCGTCCTGTTGAGATGCCTCACCGTGACGACATGATCCAGAGGATGAGGCAGTTGCGGTGCGAGAAGGTGCCTTATCGAAAGATCCCGCCTGTTATTGCAGAAGAATTCCAAGACATGGATGGCTCACCCATGAGGGTGAGCCATATGTTGGTTAAGAGGATGTGTGATGTCTGACAACCCCTTCATCGACTTTATAAGAACCTACCACAGCGACCCTGTTTCGTTTGTAAGGCATGTACTCCATGTTGAGCCAGACCCTTGGCAGGCTGAGTTTCTCAACACTCTGGCCTCTGGAACCCGTCGTGTATCAATCCGTAGCGGCCATGGTGTTGGTAAGACTGCGGCAGCTTCATGGTCGATGATCTGGTTCTTACTTACTCGTTACCCTGTAAAGATTGTTTGTACATCCCCTACTTCTGCTCAGTTGATGGATGGCCTCTTTGCTGAGGTAAAGCTGTGGCTGAAGGAGCTGCCTGAGATCCTTAACAACCTCCTAGAGCATAAGAGTGATCGTATCTTCTTGAAGGCCAGCCCTACGGAAGCATTCCTCGCAGCTAGATTCTCACGCGCCGAGAATCCAGAAAGTTTACAGGGTGTGCATTCTCAGAATGTTTACCTATTGGTAGATGAGGCTTCTGGTGTGCCAGAGCAGGTGTTTGAGGCGGGTTATGGTTCTATGACTGCTGAGAATGCAATTACTGTTTTGCTTGGCAACCCCACTCGTACCTCTGGTTTCTTTTACGACACTCATCACAAGATGGCGGATCAATGGTGGCGTCGTAAGGTCTCCTGCATGGATTCTCCTCGTGTGTCTGATAAGTATATTGAGGAGATGAAGCAGCGATATAGCCCGGAAAGCACAGAGTTTCGTATCCGGGTATTGGGTGAGTTTCCTGAGTCTGACGACAACACGGTGATTCCATTGCACCTTGTAGAAGGTGCAATGGAAAGGGATGTGCCTGTGGATGAGGATGCGCCTTTGATTGTGGGCGTTGACGTAGCTCGTTTCGGTGACAACTACTCTGTGATGTGTAAGCGCAGAGGCAGGGTCGTTACAGGCTTTCGTAAGTGGAAGGGTTTGGACTTGATGCAGCTAACAGGTGCCATCATGGCGGAATTTGAGGCTGCTGGTGGCAGAGATCGGCCAGAGGAGATCTTGGTTGACTCAGTTGGCGTTGGTGGCGGTCTTGTTGACCGCCTCAACGAGCTTGGTTTGCCTGTTCGCGGTGTTAACTCATCGGAGGCACCCAGCATGGGTGCGACCTATTTGAACCTACGCGCCGAGCTATGGTGGAAGATGAAGGAATGGTTAGAGAGTCGTGAGACTTCTCTGCCTGATGAAGCTGATTTGATCTCAGAGCTAGTAGCGCCTCGTTATGAGTTCACCAGCACAGGTCGTATGAAGTTAGAGGGTAAGGATCAAATGCGTCGCCGTGGCCTAGCATCGCCAGACATGGCAGATGCGCTGGCAATGACGTTTGCTCACGATGCTGTCGTTGGCTTGAAGGGTCGTGGTGCTAGTAATTGGAGTTCACCAATCAAGCGTAATATCAGAGGTATTGTTTAGCATGTAGAAAACGGTTGTGTCGCGTGTATCAGTTATGATACAACGCGCCAATGCGTTAACAACCGTAGAGGCTCGACATGCCGGGTTTCAAGCATAACTCTGTTAAGGGTCGTCGTGAACTTGCACGACAGGCTATGGCGGTCTTAGAGCGTCAGAGGCAGGCCAAGCAGCAAAGGAAAGGTGATAGGAAGTGAGTGAGGTTATTTCTGATGAAATAACCTTCACTGAAGGTATGTCTGATGAAGAAGCGCAGGGAATCCTTGCGATTGATCTTCAGGACGCTATCGACTTCTGTGACAACGTAATCAGCCCTGCCAGGGCTGAAGCTGAAAAGTTTTATCTAGGCGATGAGTTTGGGAACGAGGAAGAAGGTCGTTCTCAGGTCATCTCTACTGATGTTCGTGACACCATCCAAGGCATTCTGCCTTCTCTCATGCGTATCTTTTTCGGCGGTGAACACACCGTTGAATTTGCCCCTCAAAACGCTGAAGACGTAGAAGTTGCTCAACAGGCAACGGACTATGTTAACTACGTTGTAAATCGTGATAACAATGGTTTTTCAGTGCTTTACGACGCTTTTAAAGACTCATTGATGAAGAAAGTAGGCTTTGTAAAGTTCTACTGGGATGAGTCTGAGAAGGTAGAGAGTTACGACTTTTCTGGCTACTCAGAGCAGGAACTGGCTGTTTTAGAGGCTGATCCAGAAGTTGAGATCAATCGTATTGAGCAGCTTACGGAAGTTCAGGAAGACGGCAGCACGTTTACCTTGGGCTTTTCCGGTTCTTATACGAGGGTGATGCGCAACGGTAAGGTACGTATTGAGAGTGTTCCTCCAGAAGAATTCTTGATCGCTCGTAATGCTAGGACGATAGAGGATGCAGATTTAGTCGCTCACCGTCGTTATGCGACGTTGAGCGAGTTGGTTGAGATGGGCTACGACTACGATGAAGTCGAAGGCTATGCCACCTATGAGGATGACTTTCAGTTTAATCCTGAAGCCAACGTCAGGAACCCCACGCTCAGTGATTACGATGTATCAAATGATCCAACAATGCGACGGGCTTTGTACATTGAGTCGTATGTCAGGATGGATGTTGATGGTGATAACCGCGCAGAACTGCGTCGTATCTGCACCATTGGTGAGTCGTATGAGATTTTACGCAATGATCCGACGGATCATGTGCCGTTTGTGGCTTTTCACTGCGAGAAAGAGCCACACACCTTCTTTGGCTTGAGCATTGCCGATGTCACTTCTGACATTCAGAAGATTAAGTCGATGGTTCTTAGAGCCAGTCTTGACTCCTTAGCGCTGTCTACACACCCAAGAGTGGCGTTTGTAGAGGGCCAAGCAAACATTGATGACATTTTGAACACTGAGGTTGGTGGCGTCATACGCATGCGTAACCCTGGTGCTGTGACGCCTTTCAATATCCCGTTTGTCGGCCAGCAAGCCTTTCCGATGCTGGAATACATGGATCTCATCAGAGAGCAGCGTACTGGGCAAAGTAGAGCTTCTGATGGGTTAGACCCCGGTGCTTTGCAATCGTCTACGAATTTAGCGGTAGCCCAGACGATCAATGCCAGCCAGCAAAGGACAGAGATGATTGCCCGTTTCTTTGCTGAAACGGGCATGAAGGATCTCTTTATGGGCGTTTACCAGCTCATCATTAAGTATCAAGACAAGCCACGCATGGTGCGGCTAAGAAATAACTTCGTCCCCGTCGATCCGAGCGTTTGGAACGCCAATATGGATGTGGTGACAAACGTAGCTCTGGGTCGCTCAAGCGACGCAGAGCGTATGGGTATGTTGCAACAAGTTGCTGCTAAGCAAGAGCAGATATTGCAAGTTCTTGGCCCTCAGAACCCATTGACGGGCATTCAGAATTATTACCAGACGCTCACGCAGATGCTTGAGTTGGCTGGTTTCAAAGATCCAAACCGCTTCTTTACTGATCCATCTACGGTGCCTCCACAACCACAAGAGCCGCCTAAGCCTGATCCAAACGAGATGTTGGCTGAAGTGCAGATGGAACAGATACGCGCTGATATTCAGAAGAAATCTGCCGAGCTTGAACTGCGTCGCGAAGAAATGATGCGCACCGATGATCGCCTTCGAGACAAGGAAGAAAGCGAGATTCTGCTCAAGGTTGCAGAGCTAGAAGCGAAATACGGAACACAGGTTGATCTTGCCGAGATAAAGGCGGTTCAAGAACAAGACAGAGAAATGATGCGAGTGATGGCTGGTGGACAGCAATAGCGGACGCATCGTTGAGTTTCTTCGAGATCCAGCAACGGATGAAGTTATCCAATTGCTGGAAACCGAGATGTTTGAAGAGTGGGCATTTAGCAAAGACACCAAGAGTCGTGAAGACCTTTGGTTTGAGTTGAAAGCGATGCAGAGATTCTTCACGAGACTGCGTGCCACAGCGGACAACGTGCAGTTACTAAATAGAGGGTCGTAAAGACATGGCAGAAGAGCAAATGACAATCCCTGAAGGGGGTCTGAATGTTCAGGACGCAGCAGCGATGTTGCTCCAACGGGTTGAGAGCGCTGGTGAAAATCAAGACGCCGAGAAAGAACCAGAAGAAGTGCAGTCCTCAATTGAGGGCGAGGCTGAAGTCGAACAAGAAGAGACATTCGATGATGCCGATGTGATTGAAGGTGATGAAGCAGAGGCTTACGAGGAAGACACAGGTGAGAGGTTCACCGTCAAGGTTGACGGTGAAGAAATCGAAGTTGGGTTGGATGAGTTAGTCAACGGCTACAGCCGACAATCATCGTATACGAAAAAGTCCCAAGCCCTATCGCAAGAGCGCAAGGAGTTTGAGGAACAGCGAGATGCAGTCTTACAGGAGCGCTCTGTCTACGCTGACATGCTATCGAAACTACAAAATCGTTTGCTGTCAGAAGACACGGTTCCTGAGCCTGATTGGGATGCTCTGTTTGATGAGAACCCGATACAGGCTACTCGCCAAAAATATGAATGGGACAAAGCCCAGCAGTCTCGTCAAGGTCAGTTACAAAAGATCTCTGATGAGCAAGAGCGGCTAACCCGAGAACTACAGGTTGAGCAAGATCGCGCTATGCGCGACATCGTGACTGAGCAAACTGCTGAAGTCCGTAAGTTGATCCCTGAATGGGACGACGACAAAGGCTTTAAGGAAGGCGCTCAGACGCTTCGGAACTGGCTAATCGAATACGGTCTGGACGAAGCAGACGTAAATTCTATGGTGATGGCAAAGCACGTTGAGCTAGCTGAGATGGCTAGGCGATACGCGCTAGGCATGAGTCGTAGTAAGGAGCGTCCTGCTAAGCAAAAGACGGTACGAGCTGGCGTAAGCCAGCGTCGTGGAAAGGCCAGGCCCAAAGCAAAAGCGGCACAAGCTCAATCTCAAAGACTGCAAAAGAGTGGTCGTCTGCAAGATGCAGTCGATTTAGCAAAACTTTTGGAACTTTGAGGTAATTAACAATGGCAATTGTTACAAACACATTTACGCGCTATAGCGCTGTAGGCATCCGAGAGGAGCTTGCAGATGTGGTGTACAACATATCACCACAAACAACCCCGTTAGTATCAAACATCGGTAGTGATAGTGTCTCTAACACATTTTACGAGTGGCAATCGGATGAGTTAGCAGCAGCGTCAGCGAATGCACAAATCGATGGTGACGATCTAGCATCGTTCACGGCTATAACACCTACGGTACGCCTTGGTAACTATACGCAAATCATGCGTAAAGACTTCATCATCGCTGATAACTTAGAAGTTATCGACAGCGCTGGTGGTGCAAACACACGCGCATATCAGCTCGTCAAAGCTGGTAATGAGTTGAAGCGAGACATCGAATTCAACATTTGCGGTGTTAACCAAGCAGCAGCGGCTGGTGCAACTGGCACAGCTCGTAAAGGAGCTTCGCTCTCCGCTTACATCAAGACAAACACAAGCAAAGGAACTGGCGGCGCTGATCCCACCACCTCTGGCGGTGTTGTAAACGCAGCTCGTACTGATGCTAGTGCTGGTAATCAGCGTGCTTTCACGGAAGGAATGCTCAAAACAGTGCTGCAAGGCGTTTGGACTGAAGGTGGTGATCCATCAATGGTGATGGTAGGCCCATTCAACAAAACTGCTGTGAGTGCATTCACTGGCATTGCTTCACAACGCTACATGGCTCCTGGTGATAGTCCTACTACCATTATTGGTGCTGCTGATGTGTACATCAGTGACTTCGGTAGTGTTTCTATTGTTCCTAATCGCTTCCAGCGAGAGCGTGATGCGTATGTCTTAGATCCTGATTTGTTGACGCTTTCTGTTCTGCGAAACATCCAGAACGTTGAGTTGGCGAAGACAGGTGATGCTCACAAAGAGATGGTGATTTTTGAAGGCTCACTACGAGTCGATCAAGAAAAAGGTCTCGGCATCATCGCGGATCTAACAACTGCGTAACGGGTTGGGATCGACATGACTGAATTCAAAAAGGTTCTGGAATATGACCCGCTCACCAAGACCAAGACGACCTTTGGTTACGAAGAGTCGTCGAGTGGTCGTGAGTCTGATGACTCTGTAGTCATACAGACTCAGGTTGATGTGACTGACATCGTTGAATCGAATAAACGTCGTTTCAATGAGGTTGATAAGCACCAGCCATGGGGTGATGGGTTTGGAACCAAGGTTGCGTCGATCCCGCTCACGTTGCTCCACGAGTTACGACAGAAAGGCATTTTGAACGACCAAAAGGCGTTCAAAAAATGGCTTAACGATCCAGAGAACCGAGCGTTTAGGACGCGAGGTGGGAAGGTCTAAGTGGCAATAACGACGTACAGTGAGCTGAAGTCGTCTATCGCAGATTGGTTGAATCGTGACGATTTGACCTCTGTGATTCCAGATTTTATCGCGCTGTCGGAGTCCCAGTACAACCGCTCAATCAGGCACAGAAGCATGATTGTGCGGTCTCGGGCTGACATTGATGCCAGATACTCGGCGACCCCTCCCGATTGGATTCAAACGGTTCAGCTCATTTTGCTTACAGACCCTGTGCAGCCGCTGAATTTCGTAACGAATGAAGAGATAAACAAGAAGAGAGCAGCGTCTAGCGCTGTCTCTCGCCCCACGAGCTTCACTCATGTCGGGACTGAAATACAAGTGTATCCAAGTCCAGACACGACGTATCAAGCCGAGCTTGTTTATTACGCAAAAATCCCGGCGTTGTCTGATAGCAACACCTCGAATTGGTTGCTGTCGCTCTCTCCCGACATCTACCTATATGGCTCTCTGCTACAGGCAACGCCGTATCTCCGTGATGACGAACGATTGCCGGTTATCGCATCGCTCTACCAGCGAATGATTGAAGACATGAACATCTCGAATGAGAGAACCAGTGGACAAACATCGACGCAAATGCGCGTCCCTACTTTTGGATAGGTTATGGCTTTTACTGATTACTTAGAGACGAAACTCTTGGCGCATACGTTTTCAAACACTGCGTTTACAACTCCAGGCACAGTTTACGTTGCTCTATACACAGTAGCCCCTACAGATAGCACGACTGGCACAGAAGTCAGTGGTGGGGGCTATGCAAGGCAGAGCGCTGGTTTTACAACCAGCGGTAATACTGCTTCTAACACTTCGGCTATTGAGTATCCAACCGCAACTGCTGGTTATGGCACTGTTGTTGCTGTAGCAGTGCTAGATGCCTCAAGTGGCGGGAATATGCTTGCGTATGCTTCGTTGACTTCTAGCAAAACTATTGCAACAGGCGATGTGTTTCGCATACCTGCTGGTGATTTGGACATCACCCTTAACTGATGTCGCAGGGTTATAGCAATGGCTCATGGAACCAAGGCAAGTATGGCGTTTGGAGCTATGAAGACTGCGAAGCTAGTACAACCGCTTCAAGCAGTTCGACATCGGCTGCGACAGTCATTAGAAACGCTATTGTCGTTATCAGTGCTTCTTCTGTTTTTGCCGCGACTGGTGATCGTATTAGCTCAAGGACTGCATCGACGACTGCGACAAGCAGTTTTACTGCTTCTGGAGCTGTTATCCCCGATGCCGACGCGGTTATTGCTGCGACTTCTACAGTTACAGCAAGCGCTACGCAAATCACCGCTGGCTCTGCTTCGATTAGTGCGGCGAGCAGTGCGACGGCTTCTGCAAACTTTACCGTCGCTGCGTCTGCAAACATCGCGGCTACTTCATCTATCGCAATTATTGGTGGAGTCGTTAACAGCGCGAGCGCATCAACTACAGCCGTTTCAGCGTTTTCAGCAAACGGTGAAATCAAATGGCAGAAAGAATCTGCTGCTACGACGGCATATACAAACCAGCCTGCGGCCAGCACAAGCTGGCAGCAGGCGGCATGAGGATTAAGTAATGGCTGATACGTTTACCAACGATTTACGCCTGCGGTTACAGGAGAGTGGTGCTAACAGTGGTCAGTGGGGCGTACTTCTAAATACCACCATAAGCAACATTGCTTCTGCGTTCAGTTTAGGCAGTGAAGCGATACCTAACGCATCTACTCACACGATCACATTGGCAGATGGTACTGACGATGAAGCTCGTAGCATGTACCTAAAATGCACTGGTGGTGGCCAAGCCTGCACGGTGACCCTTGCTCCAAACACGATAAGCAAGGTATGGATTATTAGTAACGAAACGTCATTCACTTTGACGTTTAGCCAAGGTTCTGGCGCAAACGTGGCTGTTGCTGCTGGCGCAGTCAAAATGATCGTTACAGATGGAGCAGGCTCCGGCGCAGCGGTTATAGATGCGCTCAGTGGACTGAGCATCTCTGGCGCTTTGAGTGCTTCTGGTAATGCGGTGATTACTGGCGATGTAACTTCTGCAAATTTAACCACTGGGAATGTAACTGCTGCGAACTTAAACGCTGATGCCACAGCAGCAGTGTATGGCAGTTCTTCAAGCCCTGTAGTCTTTACAGTCACAGTAGCTTCAAAAACTTCGGCGCATCCTTATAACGGGGATGGCAGTGCTTTGGGTTACTTCTTAGATGGTATTCAGTCTCCTGCTCTAAGTTTGCACGGCGCAGATAGCGTGACAGCCAATAGCGAATACTTCTATCGATTCGATCAATCAGATGCAAGTAACAGCGGTCATCCCCTGTTGTTTTATTTGGATGCGGCTAAAACGATCGCTTACACAACCGGCGTTACCACAAATGGAACGCCGGGAAGTTCAGGTGCTTACACCCAAATCGCTGTCGATAGAGAAACGCCTAGCGTCCTTTACTACCAGTGTTCTAGTCATGGCTATATGGGCAACTATGCTTATAACGCAGCTTCTACCAATTTCAATGGCATCAAGCTGCCAACGGCTGATGGAACAGCAGGCCAGTCTTTAACAACGAACGGCAGCGGTACATTAGGGTTTGCAACAATTTCCGGCGCTTTCAATGACTTTGCTATCAAAACAGCGGACTACACCGCTGTTAGCAAAGACCAGCTCATTGTTAACTCATCTAGTGCAGTGACGATCACTTTGCCTGCTAGCCCTAGTGCTGGAAACGTAGTGTTTATTAAAAATGCCGGCACTGCCACCGTCACTGTGGCTAGAAATGGCTCAAATATAAATTCAACGGCTGACGATGGTGAGCTTTCAGCAAATGCTGGTGCGAGCCTAGTTTATGTCGATTCGACAATTGGCTGGAAGGAGCTTTAAGACATGGCTATCAAATTAGGCGGTGGTAGCGCTGGCGCAGAAATCAACGAGTATCGATGGTTTGTCGATCAAGGAAATACCTTCACTGGCGACAATGGTTTTGTTTGGCTCAAAAAAGGCGCTCGAAGCTATGACACGACGACTTATCCAGATGCTCACACGTTTGCAAGTGCCAGCTCAAAAAGCACAGATTATCAGGCGGCGTTGGCATCTGGCACCCCGAGCCCAATGGGTCTGGGAGTTAGCTCAGATGCTGTCTGGGCACTCAATGGTAAGACTACCTACAATGGCACTTATGTGCAGACCAAAATCACAACCGACACGGTGAACGACCCTAATACCTATTTCCCTGGTCTCGGCAGCGGAGATTGGATCTTAGGCACCGCTTACATCAAATGCTTAGGCTCGGCCACTTCTACTATCACCAACGCCAACAATTATTTCGCTGTCGCCATGAAAAGTTACAGCGGTCAAGCCCCTATGATTTACACGGCGAATCTTGTGGGTGGGACGGGTACGGACAACGGCAAACCCGATGGCTCACAGGGTAACTGGACGCCGAAGGACAGCAGCGGAAATAATTTGCTAACGACATACAGCGGCTACGCGACGCCAGGTCAGCCTGCTTGTATGCACTGGGATGCGACGAACCGCAAGATGTACATCATGATGGCGTACACCTATTCCTACTGCCATCTATTCGTTTACACCTTGAACTCGTCAGATTTCGGCTACACAGGTTTTTCTGTTAGCGGAACGCAAGATCGCGCGACATCAGTAATTGATTGGCAAACGACTTCGGGTAGTGATGCCTATCAATTTGCGTCTATGTCCGGCGATTCAACGCACCTTTACGTTTCGTACTACTCAGGCACAACTGATGCAAATGGCAACCGCCCATTGAAAATTAGAAAAATTCCACTGTCAGGAAATCTCAGCTGGGCATCCGGCACAGATATGACGGGTGTTGTCCAAGCTGTGTCTGGCGGTTCTTACAACGCAATTTTGACGCAAAGCTCTACAGGTACTTTCACTGCGGAAAGTTTGGAAGAGGGGCCGCGATTTATGAGAACTGTTAGCAGCGTTGACAAGTTCATCGGCCACGGCAACAGCACGAACGCGCTGCGTGAGTTTGCAATAAACGTCCCAGTCATTGGTGAAGACGCTAATGATTTTCGTCAAAACCAGACGCAGTATCAGAGGATCAAATGATGGTTGGAATGACAGTTTTAAACCCTGAACAAGCGGCTCGAAAATGGCGCGATGAAGAACTATTGCGCACAGATGTTGCCGCTACCGTATCCGATTTTCCAAATGCAGAAGCGGTGATCGCTTACAGACAGCTTCTTCGCGACTGGCCTGCTAGTGCGGATTTTCCCGACACAAAACCGACGATGGGATCTGAATGATGGGGTTGTTGATAGACGTATTCCACCTTATGACATTCGTTATCGCTGCATCGGCTGCTGTATGCGCCATGACCTCACCCCCTAATAACAAGTGGGCTGAAAAAGCGTATCAGGTGATGAACGTCTGCGCGTTTAACGTCTACAAGGCTAAGTCCGAGTGACCCCGACTCAGCAAGCAATCAGTAAGATTGAGGCGCTTGAACGCGAGGTTGGCATTCGGCATGAAGAAGTTGAGCGTCGACTAGAGCGTGGCGACAAACGTTTCGACAAACTAGAAATGATGATTTGGGGGGTCTATGTAACAGTTATAGTCGCTGTCGCCTTACCACAACTGTTAGTCAGGTAATGGCCAATGATTATCGAATCAGTGGCCATGGCCGGGATGATCTTGAAGCAGGTCAGCGACACCATAGGTGCAGTGAATGAAGGTAAAGCATCGATAGAAACAGCGATGGGCTTGCTTGCGGATTTTGGAGCGGGCCTAAATGATTTTCAGAAATCAAGATCTACGGGTTTCGTAAAGCTGTCTAGCGGCGACGTATTGAAGCTCAGCATGATTCGTCGTAGCCAAGAAAGATACGAGCATGAATTGAGAACGCTTCTGTTGGCTATGGATAGCACGCTTTTAGAGCAATACGACACTGCTATTGCTGAAAACAAACGCAGACACCAAGAGCAGCAACAATATATGGCAAAAAAGAAGAAACAGAGAGAGCAACTGACACAGCAAATATTAGTTGGGGGGACGACCCTGTTGATCGGTGGTGTAGTTGCTGTTGGCTTGATCTTACTGGTCATCAAAGCATTCGGATGATTATGGCTTTTTTGTTGGTCATGTTGGTTGATGGTGAACGAGTTGGTGGTGAGTTTTATTTTAGGAACGTCCATAGATGCAACCAGTTCGCTCATTGGCTTGAGAACGGAACAGTAAAGCCGGTTGATAAAAGACGAGTAAGTAATCAGGTAAATATCAGCGCTTATTGTATGCCGGTAAAAGTGAATCGTAATACGACGTTTTACGACTGAAATGAGTGCTAAACGGTTAGAGAAAGATAGCGACTACGCCGCATACGACTCTGATGGTGACGGCGTTGTGACAGATGAAGAGCTAGAGACAAGTAAGGAGCTACAAGAGCTAAAGATCAGTAACGAAAGAGCGCAAGCACAAAGAAGTATGAGCTGGTTCGCTCTGTGGGGGATGTTGTTATACCCGTCGTTAGTGGTCGTTAGTAGTTGGGCTGGTTTGGTACAGGCAGCAAGTATTTTAGGTGATATGGCTAGCGTCTATTTCGTATCAGTAGCAGGCATATTGGCAGCGTTCTTTGGAGCGCAGGCATGGTCGAACAGAGGTAATGGTAGATGAGCATAGTTGCTTCGCTAGTAGGGCCGGTAACGGGCCTACTAGACAAGTTTATAGAGGATAAAGACCAGAAGGCAAAACTTGCACACGAGATTGCCACTATGAGCGAACGTCATGCTCAGGAGGCCATGTTAGCTCAGTTAGAGATAAACAAAGCAGAAGCATCTACTGGTTCTTTGTTTATCGGTGGGTGGCGTCCCTGTATTGGTTGGATATGTGCGTTTGGCCTGCTTTACAACACCATTATCGTGAACATCGCAGGTATATGGGTTGATGTGCCAGAGGTAGATACGACGCTGTTGGTACCCGTAATGATGGGAATGCTTGGTCTTGGTGCTATGCGTAGCTATGAAAAAGTTAATAACGTAGCGAGAGAGAAGTAATGACTTCTTTAGTTGAAATGCTTAAACGTCAAGAAGGTGTGCGCAGTCATGCGTATCAGTGCAGCGCTGGTTACACCACTGTTGGCGTTGGTAGAAACATTGACAGCAACGGTGGCCTTGGCTTGTCGGACGATGAGGTGGATTACCTACTTCGTAACGACATTCAGCGTTGTGAGTTTGAGCTTACGACTGCGTTTCCTTGGTACAGGAAATTAGATCGTGTCAGGAAAGATGCCATGGTCTCGATCACCTTCAACCTTGGTCTTACCAGACTGATTAAGTTTAGAAACGCCCTCGGCCACATGGCCGATGGCGATTACATCCTAGCTGCTGAAGAGTTCAGAAACAGTAAGTGGCGACAGCAAGTTGGCATGCGCTGCGAGGAGCTGTGCGCGATGATCGAAACGGGGTTTTACAGTGACGCTGCTTAGTATTCAGCCCCCGCCGGGGATCGTGAAGAACGGCACAGAGCTTCAACAAGCAAACGCTTGGAATGATGGCAACCTCGTTCGATGGAACGAAGGCAGTCTCCAGCCTGTCGGTGGCTGGAACCCTAGAACGACTGTGGCTCTGACGGGGAAATGCAGGAATATCCTTGCTTATCTCGATAACGATGCAGACCGTAGAACGGTTGCTGGGACACACTCTCATCTATTTTATGTTGGGGATGATGGTGTTCTTCAAGATATAACCCCATCCGGCTTCACGGTTGGCACCCCCGATGCAGAGCAAAATCTTGCCTACGGGGGGCTGACTTGGAACTTAGGTAGCTGGAATACTCCAAGGCCCGACACAGGTAACTACGTCCCGGCAACCACATGGAGTTTGGACACTTTCGGGCAATTCGTCATCGGTTGCTCTACGAGCGATGGCAAGCTGTACCAATGGGAAAACGATCCCTCGACTATCGCTGCTGTTCTAAGCAACGCACCCATCGACAATACGGCTTCTGTCGTAACGGAGGAGCGCTTCGTAGTTGCGCTTGGAGCTGGCGGTGTGGGGAATAAGGTAGCCTTTTCAGACCAAGAAAATTCAAACCTGTGGACGCCAGCTAGCACGAATCAAGCTGGTTCTTTCACTCTCGCCACGAACGGTAACCTAGTTTTGGGTCGTCGGATGCGTGGAGAAACATTGCTTCTGACCGATTTAGACGCTCATGTTATGCGCTTTATTGGCCCACCTTTCGTGTTTTCCTTTCAGCAGATCGGCACAGGCTGTGGCGCAATAAGCGCCAACGCCTGTGTCATAGCAGATGGGTCAGCGATCTGGATGGGCCTCAACGGATTCTTTACCTATAGCGGCTCAGTGAAGTCGTTAAGATGCTCAGTTGGCGACTTTATTTTTGAGAATATGAACCCTGCCCAAAGAAGCAAGGTCTTTGGTGTGCTTAACAGTAGGTTCGCAGAGGTGGTTTGGTTTTATCCGTCAAGCGGCAGCACCGAGAACGACAAGTACGTCAGCTACAATTACCGAGAAAACCACTGGCAAATAGGCTCTCTTAACCGAACAGCAGGGTTTGACTCTGGCCCTTACGCTTATCCAAATTATGTTGACGACACTGGCATCGTGTATCAACACGAGGCCGGATACGGATACGACACAGACACTGAGATCTTTGTGCAGAGCGGCCCCATCGAGATAGGCAATGGTGATCGATATATGGTCGCTAAGAGCCTTATTAGCGATGAGAACGCTCCTGGTGCAGTCACCGCCACCTTCAAGACTAAAAACTACCCTACGGCTGCTGAGAGCACTCATGGGCCGTTTACTCTGACCTCGACCCCTACGTCAGTTAGGTTCACAGGCAGACAGGTAAACATGCGTGTAACAGGCGCACAGAATTCGAGTTGGCGTGTCGGAAACATGAGGCTTGATGTGGTGCCGGGAGGCA
>TARA_B100000963_G_scaffold357338_1_pt1 | contig 14895 bp, 18 predicted proteins | sample TARA_B100000963 | Tara Oceans TARA_B100000963 (sample SAMEA2622097) | marine metagenome | biome: marine biome (ENVO:00000447); feature: surface water layer (ENVO:00002042); material: "saline water (ENVO:00002010), including plankton (ENVO:xxxxxxxx)" | depth 5 m | reverse complement strand
CCAAGGAGCAATGACTTTAATTTTTTTTCCAAAATAAGCGTAACCTAATTCAAATCTCACTTGGTCATTTCCTTTACCAGTAGCTCCATGAGATACTGCAAATGCTTTGAATTTTTTAGCAATGGCAATTTGTCTTTTAGCAATTAATGGCCTAGCTATTGAAGTGCCTAATAAATATATCCCTTCATAAACTGCATGTGCTCTAATCATTGGAAACACGTATTCTTTAACGAATGTTTTTTTTAAGTTTTCAATAATGATTTTTTTAACACCAAGTCTCTTTGCGTTTTTAATAATCTTTTTTTTATCCATTTTTTGACCAATATCAGATGTATAAGCAATTACTTCTGCTTTATAATTTTCCTGAAGCCACTTAAGGATTATAGAGGTATCAAGACCTCCAGAATAAGCTAAAACAATTTTTTTCATTTAACTACAAGATTTCTTTGCGGTATTGTAGGCTTTTGTGAAACCCATCATCGAATAATGATCAGTTGTTTCAGCACCCTTTGTTGTTCTTGCTTTTATTATTAGATTAGTAGCTCTCTTCATTAATTTGATAAAATTTTTCTCCTCTTGATCATCGAGCAACCAAGCAAAATTTTTTTGAGAAAAAAATGAATATTTTTTTTTACCAGAGGCAGCAACTACCGATGAAGTTTTATAGTCATGACCACTCGTTAAGCTTACCTCATCTCTTATGTTTTCAGATGGCCTAAAAGTCACAAATAATTTTGATTTATCTCTTTGAACTGAAGATGGAGCCCTTTTGGTCGGCAACGATTGCGCGAAGCAAATTTTACCTTTATCAGTTTCAGCAGTAAAACTCTCCCAGTTTTTATACTTTCCTGTAGATCTCGGAGTATTTGCGTAAGCACTTATCGAAAATAAGGCTATAATTAAAATTATTAAAAAATTTTTAAACATAATTTATATTTATACTAATAATAAGCTATTTCAATGCCCTGAATCATGGTGAAGGATTAGGATTGCTTTCATGTATAACATTGATTTTTTCTAATATCTCCTCTGTTAAATCTATATTAACGCTTTCAACGTTTTCTTTTAATTGATCCATCGTAGTAGCTCCAATTATATTGCTTGTAACAAAAGGTCTGGAATTAACAAAGGCTTGTGCTAGCTGAACCATTGTTAGATTAAATTCTTTAGCAAGTTTGTAGTACTCATCGTAGGCCTTCATTGCTAAGGGATTAATCATTCTCTCCCAACCTTTAAATAATGTCATTCTTGCATTTTTCGGCATTTTACCATTTCTATATTTTCCTGATAAAGCGCCAGCAGCTAAAGGATAATATACCAATAAACCACATTTTTCTCTTATCGAGATTTCAGACATACCTATTTCGTAAGTTCTATTTACTAAACTGTAAGGATTTTGAACTGACATCATCCTTGGAAGATTATTATTTTTAGACAGCTCTAAGTATTTTGAAAGGCCATAAGGTGTTTCATTTGACATTCCTACATATCTTATTTTTCCATTTTTTATAAATTTTGCGAGCACAGTTAATATTTGTTCAAAATCATTCCACTCTCTCTCATTTTCTCTAAAGACGAATTCTCTTTTTCCAAAACAGTTAGTTGATCTCTCTGGCCAATGTAGTTGATATAAATCGATATAATCAGTTTTTAATCTTTTTAAACTGCCTTCTATTGCTTCACTTATATTTTTCTCATTAAAATTATTACCTCCACCTCTAATCCATTCACAACCAGGTCCAGCTACTTTTGAGGCTAAAATAATCTTTTCTCTATTTTTTCTTTCCTTAAACCAATTTCCAATAATTTTTTCTGTTTTTCCGTAAGACTCGGCATTTGGAGGCACCGAGTAAAGTTCTGCTGTATCAAAAAAATTAATTCCCTGATCAACGGAATAATCCATTTGCTCGTAAGCATCCTTTTCAGAATTTTGGGTGCCCCACGTCATAGTTCCTAGACAGACTAAACTAACCTCTAGATCAGTGTTTCCTAATTTCTTAAACTTCATAAAATCCTTATTTTATGGTTTTTTTTAAAGCAATTATTGTCTATTGAAAAGTTAATAAAAATTCATATATTAAATTTATGGTTTTCAATAAACAAACTACAACTGTCAGATCATCGGCTTCAGAAGCTATTATAGATCAAGGTCTAAGAAGTTATATGCTTAAAGTATATAACTACATGGGCTCGGCTTTACTCTTAACAGGTTTTGTTGCTTTATTTACTTTTAAGTTTGCTGCAGTAACTGGTCCAAATGGCGAACTTCTGGGTTTAACATCTCTTGGAAATTCACTTTATAATTCTGGTTTAGCTTGGGTGGTGATGTTAGCACCTTTAGGTGTAGTTTTTTATATGAGTTTTGGAATTGCTAAAATGAGTTCATCTAAAGCGCAAACAGTTTTTTGGATTTTCGCTGCATTAATGGGTCTTTCTTTATCATCAATTTTTATTGCTTATACAGGCACATCAATTACTAGAGTGTTCTTTATAACTGCAGGAACTTTTGGTGCTATGAGTATTTATGGCTACACAACAAAAAGAGATCTTACAAAATTAGGATCCTTTTTGATGATGGGATTAATAGGAATAATTATAGCTTCTCTTGTAAATATATTTATGAAGTCTCCTATGATGTATTTTGTTATATCAATATTGGGTGTTTTAATTTTTGTAGGTTTAACTGCTTATGATACTCAAAAAATTAAAAACATGTATTTGGCAAGTGACTCTGGAGAACTCATGGGAAAAAAAGCAGTTATGGGAGCTCTTACTCTTTACTTAGACTTTATAAATTTATTTATAATGCTTCTAAGGCTTTTTGGTCAAAGAAGATAATTATTTAATTAACTTTAGTTTACTCCAACTAGTTTTGTTTATTAACTGATTTAAACTTTCAGATTTTTTTAAAACATTACCATTTTTATCTTTTATCAAAAATTTCTCATTGTAGTAATTAGGCCTAAGATTTTTTAATATTCTTAAAACTGGTTTTTCCGAAGCTCTTTGATATACATCAAAAGATATTTCTTTATTACCAGAAGAAAATGAATAATCTTTCCAAGATCCATTCGACACCATTCTTGCATAAAGATTTAAAATGCATTGTAATTCCTTTTTAATAAAAAATATTTCTTTATTCTTTTTTAAGTCGTTATTAATTACTAATTTAATTTTACTCATATTTTATATTTATTTATTAATGGTAGTTGAAAAGCAGTAAAAATAAAAGTCAAAGGCAAAATTCCCCAAACTTTAAAATTTACCCATGTAGTTTCAGGCTGTGTTCTCCAAACTAATTCGTTTAGAATAGCTAGAAAAATGAAAAAATAAGCCCATCTATTATTTAGTTTTCCCCAACCTTCTTCACTTAATTGAAATGCAGATTTAAAAAAAAATTCCAGAAAATTTTTTTTGAAGAAAATCTTTCCACAAATTAGTACTAATCCAAAAATTACGTTTATAATGGTCGGCTTCATGTATAAAAAAACTGGATTATTAAAATACAGTGTCAATCCTCCGAAAAAAGAAACTAAAATACCTCCTAGTAATGGAATGTATGGGATTTTTCTTTCTAAAATATAAATACCTAATACAGCTATAATTGTCGCAATTATAAGAGGTGGTATTGCTGCTGCTAAGTTATTATCTGTTTTATAATAAATATAGAAAAATAATAATAATGGGCCAAAATCTGCAATAAATTTCAAAAAAGACTTATTCACAATAATTCTTTAACATAAAATATATTTTAAATAAATTAGATATTGATTTTATCAAAAAAATTATTAACTATCAGATATGGCTTTGAGCAATACTGCTAAATTCTCAATCGGTGAAGTTGTAAAACACAGACACTTTGATTTCAGAGGTGTTATATATGATGTTGATTTTGAATTTAATAATTCAGAAGAATGGTATCAGTCGATACCGAAAGACGTTAGACCCAGAAAGGATCAACCTTTCTATCACTTGTTAGCAGAAAGTAACGATGTCACTTATGAAGCATACGTTTCAGAACAAAACCTATTATTGGACAAATCAGACAAACCCGTAAAACATCCATTAATAGAGGAAATATTCCTTGGAAAAAAAGGTTCAAATTATTTTAAAATATCAAATTAATAATAACTGCCTAAAATTTAACATTATTAACGCAAATCTATGACATAGATTTTTTCTATAAATGAAATGTTGTTGCCTAATTGGGAATTAAACATACTTCTTTACTCCCTCCAAATTCTCAATTAGGCCTAAATTCATACTTCACTTAAAAATAATATTATAGTAGGTAAATCTTATGTTTAATATATTTAGTATTACTAGAATTTTTAATTGGATAGATAAAACAATAAAGTTTATTAATTCATTTTTTTTTATTATTTTGCTAGTAGCACTTTCGTTCGCACTGATTTTATCACCGCCTGATTATTTGCAGGGTGAAACAGTAAGAATAATGTATGTTCATGTGCCTTCCGCTTGGATTGGTCTAGCCTCTTTTACTGTGATAGCGGTGTTATCAATATTGAACTTTATTTTTAAAATTAAAAACTTTTCATTAGTTACCAAAAGCATTGCACCTTTAGGTTTAATGTTTACTTGTCTTGCGATAGTTACAGGATCAATTTGGGCTCAACCCACGTGGGGAACATGGTGGGTATGGGACGCAAGAATTACCTCAATGGTAATATTGGGTTTATTTTATACGATATTAATTATTACTAATAAAATAGTTACAGACGAAAACAGAGCTAATAAAATTTCTTCTATTGTTGCAATAGTTGGATTAATAAATATACCAATAATCAAATATTCTGTAGAGTGGTGGAATACACTCCACCAGCCAGCAAGTATTCAATTTTTTAAATCAAGTTCAATTCATTCTTCAATGCTAATACCATTATTACTTATGTTTTTAGCCTTCTTATTATATTGTGCGTTAATTTTTCTAATGAAATACAAGACAGAAATCATTAGAATAAAGAAGAAGAACTTAAAAAGATTATGATTCAAAATTTTATTTTAATGAACGGTTTTGGTTTATTCGTCTGGTCGTCATTTGCAATAACATTGTTAGCGTGTATTAGCTTATATTACCGAACACTCAAAACTTTGAGAAAAAATGAAAAAGATTTTGCGCAAGAAATACAGGAGCTCTCAAAAGAAAAAAAACAAATAGTTTTAAAAAAATCTAAAATTGCTTCTCAAGTATTGGCGTCTTACAACAAAATAATTTAAAGCATTTAATGCTCCCAAAAAAAGTAAAAAAAAGAGCATCTCTTTTAACAATTTTTTTCACCGTTTCTGTTATAGCTGTCTTTTTGATATTAAAATCTTTAAACAGTAATATTTTATATTTTAAATCTCCAACAGACATTCATAATAGTGAGGATATTAATTTTCAAAAAAAGATTAGAGTTGGTGGAATGGTTAAAAAAGATACATTAATTGTAAATGAAAATGAAATTTTGTTCACTATAACTGACTATAAAAATGAACTTAAAGTAAGTTATAACGGTACAGTACCAAACTTGTTTTCGGAAGAGAAAGGTGTAGTCGCAGAGGGTAAATTGAAAGACAAAAAATTTTTTATTGCAGAAAGAATACTGGCAAAACATGATGAAAACTATATGCCACCCGAGCTAAAAGACTCAGTTAAAGACAATGTTAAGTAATTTAGGTAATTTATTATTATTTCTGAGTACTAGTTTAAGTATTATAATTATCTTTTATTCGTTCGAAGATTTAAAAAATAATGGAGCCGTTCTATCAAGAAGAATTTATAAACTGTCTTTAATACAAACCACTTCGATTATAATATGTTTTTTTACACTAATTAGCGCGTTCATTATTTCCGATTTTTCATTATTGGCCGTATATCAAAACTCCCATTCTCTTAAGCCCTTATTTTATAAAATATCTGGAACTTGGGGAAACCACGAGGGAAGTTTGTTATTATGGGTAATTATTTTGATAGTTTTCTCTTTTATGTTTTTGATCTATAACAAAAAACATCCTAAAGAATACAGGTTATTTACACTAATTTTTCAGAATATTTTAATTATTGGTTTTTTATTTTTTATTCTTTTTAACTCTAATCCATTTAGTAATATTACTCCGATACCAAATGAAGGCTTGGGATTGAACCCAATTCTTCAAGATCCAGCTTTAGCAATTCATCCTCCCTTGCTTTATATTGGGTTCGTAGGTTCATCAATTTATTTTTCTGCTGCAATGGCATCACTTTTCACTAATTATAATCAAAAAAGTTTTGCACTTTCGATTAAAAATTGGGTTTTAGTTTCTTGGAGCTTTCAAACTCTAGGTATTTTAGTTGGCTCTATTTGGGCGTATTATGAATTAGGTTGGGGCGGATTTTGGTTTTGGGATCCTGTTGAGAACGCCTCTTTACTTCCATGGTTATCAATGACTGCATTATTGCATTCTTTAATGGTGTTAGAAAAAAGAAATTTGTTATACTTTTGGGTAATTATTCTTTGTTTACTTACTTTTATCCTAAGCGTGACAGGAACTTTTTTAGTTAGATCCGGAATACTTAACTCAGTGCACACCTTTGCAAATGATCCAAGTAGAGGTATTTATATTTTAGCTTTTTTAAGTTTAATGATATTTGGCTCCTTATTTTTATTATTTAAAAGATATGAAAAAAAAGAGTATTTTTTTAATCCCAATAGCAAAGAAACTTTTGTGCTAATTAATAATTGGTTCATGGTGTTTTACTTAGCAACTGTATTAATAGGAATTTTTTACCCTATTTTTTTGGATGTATTGGTTGATAAAAAAATTTCAATTGGCCCACCTTTTTATAATTCGGTTATTTTTCCAATTGTGGTAATTTTTCTGTTTTTAATGGCCTTGGGGCCAAGGGCAAAGTGGATAAAGAACAAATTTGAAAAAATAAATATTTTAATTTCTGTTTTAATTATTTCAATTTTTATCAATTTTATTATTTATTATTTTTTTAATAGTTACAGCATTCTATCAAATTTCATAGTCATTTCCTCTCTCTTTTTAATTATTTCATCCTTAATTGATCTTTCTCAATCATTAAAAAAAAAGAATTTTGATTTATCAAGAATTGTATCTCACATGTCATTTGGATTCTTAATACTTTTTATTGGTTTAAATCACAATTTTTCGATTGAAAAAGATTTCAATATTAAATTGGGAGAAACTAAAAAATTTAAGAATTACGAAATAAAATTTCAAAGATTAGAGTTAAGAGATTTTACTAACTATAAAGCTGTAATCGGTGACTTAAAAATTACTAATCTTGAAAAAAATGAAGAAAGAAATTTAAAACCCGAAATAAGAATATATGAAAACCCACAAACATTAACTTACGAGGCTGCAATTAAAACTAATCTGATAGAAGATTATTATTTAACGATGAGTAATATAGATAGATCAGATTATTACAATGTAAAGTTTCATAAAAAACCATTCATGATGTGGATCTGGATATCAGTAATAATGATTTCAATTGGAGGTTTTTTGAGAATTTTTAAAAATGAAAAAATTAACTAAAATTTCAATATCTATAATTTTTATTTTTTTAATTGGAGTTTTTTATTTAAGTCTAAGCAAAAGCTCTCATTATGATACTAAAAATATAATTGGAAAAAAAATATCCAAGATTGAACTAACGAGTTTCACTGGCAATAAAGTATATAACAATGAAATCTTAAAAAAAAATAAATTTACTTTAATCAATTTTTGGGCATCTTGGTGTTCTCCTTGTAGAAATGAACACCCCTATTTAATGGCGCTTAGTAAAAATAAAAACCTTAATATTCTTGGAATAAATTTTAAGGACAAAGATAAAACTGCTTCTATTTTTTTAGAAGAGCTCGGTAATCCATATGATTTTTTAGTTAAAGATGCATCAGGCAAACAATCAGTTACTTTTGGGATTTACGGAATACCTGAAAGCATTCTAATTAATAAAGAAACATTTATTATAAAAAAATTTGTAGGTCCCCTGAATGATAATAATTTTAAGGAAATAGAAAAAATTTTAAAAGAGCAATGAAACTAAAAATACTAATTTTTTTGACAATGTTTATTAATGTTGTAGCGTTCGCATCAGGTCAAAACATTGACCAAAACAAAATTTACAAAAATATACGCTGTTTAATTTGCCAAGGGCAATCTATCGCAGACTCTAACTCTGAGTTCGCTCAAACAATTAAACTAGTTATAAACGATCAAATTAAAGATGGAAAAAGCGAAAAGGAGATTTATAATTTTTTGATTGATAAATATGGTGAATGGATTGTCTACAATCCTCCGATAAATACCTCAAATGTTTTATTATGGCTCATTCCTTATATGATTTTAATAGCTGGAGGTGTGATAATTATTATGTTTTTAAAAAAAGGGGAAAATAGGTCATGAAAGCACCTATACAAAAAAGAAAATTAATTGTATTTTTGAATTATGAAAATTAAGTATTTTGTATATCTGATTGCTCTCACAGTTTCTTTAAACTTTGTTAATGCAACAGAAGAAAAATCAGATCTTCAACAGGGAGCAAATGGTGTTTCATTTTATGCAGGTACTTTTGATTTAATCGATGATGAGGGAGACGATAAAACTTCAATGTTCGGACTTGAACATAAAAATTCAGATTTATTTAGAAATACAATTTTAGGAAAATTTTCACCAGTTACTGGTGGATTTATTACAGGAAAAAGTTCTGTCTATGTTTATACAGGTATCGAAGGTCAATATGACGTTGGTCCTTTAAAAATTTTGCCCAGTTTTACTCCAGGTTATTACGAAAAAGGTGACGGTAAAGATTTAGGAAGTGCGTTAGAATTTAAGAGTGAAATTAAATTAGGTATTAATTTATTTGAAAATTCACAAATTGGTTATAGCTACAGCCACATATCAAACAATGACTGGGGCGAAACAAATCCTGGAGTAGATAACCAACATATAACTTTCTCAAAAAATTTTTAATAATTATGAATTTGAAAGACTGTCATAATTATAAAGATTTCAGAAAGCTAGCAAAAAAGAAATTACCATCGCCCATTTTTCATTATATTGATGGAGCAGCTGATGACGAAGTAACATACGCAAGGAATACGAGTGCCTTTGATGATGTAGACTTAGTTCCAAATGTTTTAAGAGGAGTTGAAAAAGTTGACTTATCAACCACAATATTCGGAAAAAAACTTGATCTGCCTTTTTATTTAGCACCTACAGCGTTACAAAGGTTGTTTCATTATGACGGTGAACGAGCAGTAGGTAAAGCTGCCCAAAAATTTAATACCATGTTTGGAGTGTCTGCTTTAGCGACAGTTAGTGTTGAAGAAATATCTTCTATGATTAACACACCAAAAATGTTTCAGTTTTATTTTCATAAAGACAGAGGCTTAAATGACTCTTGTTTAGAAAGAGCAAAAGCAGCTAAATTTGATGTGATGGCTCTAACCGTAGATACAATAACAGGTGGAAATCGTGAAAGAGATTTAAGAACAGGTTTCACCTCCCCTCCTAAATTAACATTAGCGAGTCTATTTAGTTTCGCAACAAAACCTATGTGGGGCATCAATTATTTAACAAAGGGAAAATTTGAATTACCTCATCTACAAGATTTTGTAAAAGAAGGAACAAGCACCAATTCATCAATTGGGAATTATTTTTCTACAATGCTTGATCAATCAATGAATTGGAACGATGCAGAAAAACTCTGTTCCAAATGGGGCGGACATTTTGCTTTAAAAGGAGTAATGAGTGTAGAAGATGCTAAGCGAGCCGTAGATATCGGCTGCACAGGCATAATGGTTTCTAATCACGGTGGCCGACAGCTAGACGGATCGCGATCGCCTTTTGATCAGCTGGCTGAAATCGTAGATGCAGTGGGAGATAAACTAGATGTAATTTGTGAAGGTGGAATTCACAGAGGAACCCACATGCTAAAAGCGTTGTCTTTAGGAGCGAAAGCTTGTTCAGGTGGTAGACTATATCTTTATGCTCTAGCTGCTGCAGGTCAGGCTGGCGTAGAAAGAGCCTTAGGTCAATACAAAGCAGAGTTGGAAAGAGATATGAAATTAATGGGCTGCACAAAAATAAGTGATCTTAGTAGAAAAAATCTGAGATTTAGAAGATAATGACCTTAAAAAATTGCCACAACTTTGAAGATTTCAGAAAATTAGCTAAAAAAAAATTACCTTCACCGATTTTTCACTACATCGACGGTGGATCTGATGATGAGTCGACATTAAGAAGAAACACAGATTCATTCAATGATTGTGATTTAGTCCCAAATATTCTTGCAAGCGTGGGCAAACCTGATTTGTCGACCACTTTGTTTGGTAGGAAAATTGATATGCCAATTTTCTTATCACCAGCAGCAATGCAAAGATTATATCATCCTGATGGAGATAAAGCATCAGCACGAGCAGCAGAAAAATTTAATACCTTTTATAGCATGTCTTCAATGGGAAATAATACTATTGAAGAAGTATCAAATATCTCTAGCGGCCCAAAATTATTTCAACTTTATGTACATAAGGACAGATCAATCTCAGATGATTTAATTGATAGATCAAGAAGATCTGGCTTCGACGCAATGTGCTTAACAGTAGACACTCTGGTAGCAGGCAATCGAGAAAAAGATCATAGAACAGGATTTACTACTCCTCCTAAACTTACTTTAAAAAGTTTGATGAGTTTTGCTATGCGACCTCAATGGGTATTTAACTATTTAATTGGTAAAAAATTTGAGTTAGCTAATGTTAAAAAGAAAACTGACAAAGGAACAAATATAGCAAAATCAGTAATAGAATATATTAATGAGCAATACGATCCAGCTATGGGTTGGAAAGATGCGGAGTATTGTGCGAAAAAATGGAATGGGCCATTTGCCCTAAAGGGAGTTATGTCTGTAGAAGACGCTAAAAAAGCAATTGATATCGGATGCACAGCTATTATGATCTCAAATCATGGCGGTAGACAACTCGACGGGTCAAGATCGCCCTTTGATCAAGTTAAGGCAATATCCGATGCTGTAGGTGATAAATTAGAAATAATTTTAGACGGAGGTGTGAGAAGAGGAACCCATGTGTTAAAGGCAATTGCAGCCGGCGCTAAGGCCTGTAGTTTTGGTAAAATGTTTTTATTCTCTTTAGCCGCTGGTGGCCAAAAAGGCGTAGAACATTTATTGCAAAATATGCATGATGAAATTAACAGAAATATGGTCTTGATGGGATGTAAAAATTTAAAAGAATTGAATAGTTCAAAATTAATTTATAGAAATAAAAATTAAAAATAGTAGAATATAAATATGAAATTAGCAAAAAATTTAGACAGATTAGGGACAGAATCAGCTTTTGCTATTTTAGCTGAAGCAAAAAAACTTGAGGCGCAAGGAAAGCCAATGATACATTTAGGTCTTGGCCAACCAGATTTTAAAACTCCGAAGCATGTTGTAGATGCAGCTAAAAAAGCAATTGATGATGGACACCATGGCTACGTCTTGGCAAACGGGATTTTAGAATGTCGACAGGCTGTTACTAGAAAAATTAAAAAATTGTATAATAAAGAAATAAGTCCGGAGAGAGTTATGATAATGCCAGGCGGCAAACCAACAATGTATTACGCAATTTCTATGATTGGAGAACCTGGTGCAGAAATTATACATCCAACTCCTGGCTTTCCAATTTATGAGTCAATGATAAATTATTCAGGAGCAAAAGCAGTACCTTACGATTTAACAAAAGATAAAGATTTAAAATTTGATCCTGAAAAAATCTTATCGTTAATAACCGACAAAACTAGATTATTGGTTTTGATAAATCCTAACAACCCAACCGGAAGCTTTGTAGAAAAACCTGCGATAGATTTTTTAGCTGAAGGTCTTAAAAAACATCCCCATGTGGCTATCTTAAGTGATGAAATTTATAGCAGACAAATTTTTGACGGGAAAGAAATGCCAACATTTTTTAATTACCCAGATCTTCAAGATAGATTAATAGTTTTAGACGGATGGAGTAAAGCTTATGCAATGACTGGTTGGAGAATGGGTTGGAGTGTTTGGCCTGAAAAATTAATCCCTCACGTCACAAAATTAGCTATAAATAGTTTTTCATGTGTTAATGCACCTTCTCAGTTTGCAGGAATAGCGGCGTTAGACGGCTCAGATGACTCTATAAACGAAATGATGACTAAATTTGATCAAAGAAGAAAATTGATACATAAACTTTTAAATGATTTACCCGGTGTTGAATGTAGTATGCCAGGAGGAGCCTTTTATGCTTTCCCAAAAGTAATTGGCACAGGAATGGATGGTTCAGAATTTTCCAAAAGATGTATGCATGAAGCTGGAGTAGCGATAGTCCCGGGCACAGCTTTTGGATCTACATGTAAGGATTATGCAAGATTTAGCTTTGCTGCGTCTCAAGACAATATTTCTCAAGCTTTAGAAAATATAAAAAAAATGTTGAGTAAATAAGCTGTATTTTTTCTAGATTTAATCTAAGATAATTTTTATGAACGAACAGGTACAAAATCAGTTAAAGAAGATTTTTAACGGAAGATTTTCAACCTCGGAGTCTACAAGAGCAAATTATGCCAGAGGCGAAGATACATTTGATCCAGTATTATCAAAAGCTGTTGTATTTCCAGAAACTAATGAAGAAGTTTCACAAATATTAAAAATTTGTAATCAAAATAAAGTTCCTGTAGTTCCATTTGGGACTGGCACATCACTCGAAGGAAACGTTGTGGGAAATGATAACGGAATTACAATTTCTTTAGAAAAAATGAATAAAATACTTAATGTAAATACAGAAGATTTTGATTGTAGGGTACAGGCTTGTGTTACAAGAGAACAGTTGAATGATTACTTAAGAGAGGATGGAATTTTTTTCCCAATAGATCCTGGTGCTAATGCTGCTATAGGTGGAATGGCATCCACTTCAGCTTCAGGAACAATGGCTGTAAAGTATGGAACAATGAAATCAGTTATTACAGGTCTTACAGTTGTATTGCCTAATGGAGATATAATTAATACCGGAAGCAAAACTAAAAAAACTTCTGCAGGATATAATTTAACAAATTTATTTATTGGCTCAGAAGGCACTTTAGGAATAATAACAGAAGCACAAGTTAAGCTTTCACCTATTCCCGAAAGCATAATGAGTGCTGTTTGCCACTTTCCTTCATTAGATATGGCTGTTAAGACAGCTCAACAAGTAATCCAGTATGGTGTGCCTATAGCTAGAATTGAAATGCTTAATAAAGATCAAATGGAAATAAGTATCGAGTACTCTAAACTTAATGATATGAAATCTTTACCCACTTTATTTTTTGAATTTCACGGCTCTGAGTCTGCAAACAAAGAAAACATAAAAATTGTCGAGGATCTATCAAATGAAAATAAAGGAAGCTCTTTTAAATGGGCAAAAAGCTTGGAAGAGAGAAACAAATTATGGAAAGCTCGTTGGGATGTTTATTACTCTGTGAAAGCCTTAATTGATAATGGTAGAGTTTACTCGACTGATGTATGTTTACCAATTTCAAAAATTACAGAATGTGTAAACTTTGCAGAAGCAGAAGTAAAAAAATTTGGATTAAAAGCACCAATGGTAGGTCATTTGGGTGACGGAAATTTTCATGTTTTATTACCATATGATCCTTTAAAAAAAGATACTTACGAAAAAATAAGAAAATTTAGTGACTTATTGATTGATAAAACTCTGGAATTAAACGGAACAATCACAGGTGAGCACGGTATCGGGCTGCACAAAAAAGATTATCTTTTAAAAGAACATGCGGATAATATTCCAGTTATGAAATCAATAAAAAGAACTTTAGATCCTAATAATATAATGAATCCTGGAAAGATTTTTGATTTAAACTAAGTTTTGCTAATATGAAAAAAATACTTGTAACACGTAAATTATTACAATCTAACGAAGATCGTTTAAAAGAATTGTATGATGTAAAGCTAAACTCTAACGATGAACTTTATTCTCAAAGTAAACTTGTTGAACTTAGTGCAGGTTGTGATGGTGTTCTATCTGCTCTCACAGATAAATTAGATGAAGAAACTATCAATAAATTACCCTCAAGTGTAAAAATTTTATCTAATTTTGCAGTTGGTTTCGGAAATATAGATCTTGAGGCTGCAAAAAAAAGAAATATTGTAGTTACCAATACTCCTGAAGTATTAACTGATGCTACAGCTGAAATTGGAATCCTTTTAATTTTAGGGGCTTGTAGAAGAGCCTCAGAAGGCATCGATGGCGCTAGATTGTCCAATTGGAAATGGTCCGCTGACTATTTAATCGGTAAACAATTAACTGGATCTAGATTAGGAATATTGGGAATGGGAAGAATAGGAAAGAAAATTGCAAAAATTGCAAAATCACTTGGGATGATAATTCATTATCATAACAGATCTAAATTATCACCTGAAAGTGAGGATGGCGCTACCTACCATAAAGATTTAAAAAGTTTAATGAGTGTTTCAGATGTTCTATCAGTATGTTGTCCAGCATCAAAAGAAACAGTTAATATGATTAATAAAGAGACATTAGAATTTCTTCCTAAAGGCGCTGTAGTTACAAATGTCGCTAGAGGAGATATAGTTGACGATGAAGCTTTGATAGAAGCTTTAGATAGAAGAAAGGTTTATGCTGTAGGTCTCGATGTCTATAAAGGCGAACCAAATTTGAATCCTGGTTATTTAAAACATAAGAGTGCGTTTATACTTCCACATCTTGGTAGCGCTACAAAAGAAACTAGAACCGCAATGGCTAATCTAGCTATAGACAATTTGGAAGATTTTTTTAAAACAGGCGACAGCAAAAACAAGGTAAATTAATAATTTTAATTCTACTTAAAGTTGTAAGCGTCAAA
>TARA_B100000963_G_scaffold32772_1_pt1 | contig 14927 bp, 24 predicted proteins | sample TARA_B100000963 | Tara Oceans TARA_B100000963 (sample SAMEA2622097) | marine metagenome | biome: marine biome (ENVO:00000447); feature: surface water layer (ENVO:00002042); material: "saline water (ENVO:00002010), including plankton (ENVO:xxxxxxxx)" | depth 5 m | reverse complement strand
ATGTATTATAAAATACCAGCCTTTGCAAACTTTTGGGACTACTATCAATCGAATAAAGAGTTTTTGGAAAAGAAATATAATGAGGAGTTTTATCATGAACCCAAAGTTTGAATATTTTTTGGTCTACGCATCCATAATTTTCGCAACTGTCTTTGTAACTCATGCGGTTCATGGTGCGGAACTGATTGAAGCAGAAGTTATATCTTCTGAACCTGTATACTATGAAGTGGTCAACAAAAGACCTCAAAGAATATGCAGAGATGTTTTGGTTCCGATTGAACGTCATCGATCTGGTGGCGGAAGAATCGGTCGATCTATAGATCGCAAATTCGGGTCTACAGGCGGTCTAATAGGCGCTGTACTGGGTGGCGGACTTGGGAGTAGAGTTGGTGAGGGTAAAGGTAAAACTGTCGCTACGATCACCGGAGTCGTTGTAGGTGCGCGAATTGGAGATAGGGTAGAACAAAGTCGTAGAGAAAGGAACACAGAATACAAAACTGTGAACCAATGCGAGACTGTTTTTACTGAAGAAGTCTTCCAGAGAGTAGACTACTATAGAGTTACTGTAGAAGTCGATGGAATTTATACCACTACGAATGCCAAAAGGCAGCCGGGAGTTGGTAGTAAGATTAAGGTGTTAATGAAATAATGTTTGGACGGAAAAGAATTATAATGGATAGGGATGATAAACGTCCCTATATGATCCGATGGCAATTGATAAAGGATAAGATCGATACTCTCAGCCAAAGTAGAGATCTCAAATTCAACATATATCTCCACAAGATTATGTTATCAGACGAACCAGTTCTTCACGATCATCCTTGGGATTACTTCACATTTATTCTCTGGGGCGGATACTGGGAACATACACCAGAAGGTAAATTCTGGAGAGGGCCGGGTCACTGGAGATTTTCCAAAGCAGAAAGTTTGCATTGGATAGAAATTCCAGAAGGTTCTTATGCATTGAGTCTCTTTATGAGAACAAAGAAAACTAGAACTTGGGGGTTTAATACCAACAAGGGATGGGTGGACTACAAAAAATATTTAACAGAGCGAGCAACAAATGGGTCTTGAGTACGCAGAAAAAAATTGGAATACATTAACTCAGTTGATAAAACAAATTGAGTCAGATGGAAAGGAGAAGATTAAAGATTATACTGGAATGCATATAATCACAAATAAGTTTACTTATGGTCTTGCTCATGGCCGTCTTAGTGTATATGACAAGAAAGAAAATTTACTCAATCCCATAGTCGGTGATCCTTTGGAGTGATTTTGGATCGGGGTGTTGTTTCCACGCAACACTAGAAATGTGAATAAACATCAAAATTATGTTCACTTTTCACACTATTTTTACCTCCTAATTTATAAATAATTTCGTTACTCAGAGTAACGAAGTGACGTTACACAAAGTAACTCAACCCTATGTCTTAAAGGAGGCAAAAAATAAAACAAGAATGAGAAATATTGAGGAAAATCTGGTAAGTCAACAATCTAACAGTTGGATTTTCACAGATAGCTTTGGAAAAAAGTTAGAATATTTTATGTATTTCGCGATTGGTTTCGGCCCATCTATTGCTGCGTTACACGCACTAGGAAATATGTAATGATAAGAAGAATAATAATCGCTGCAATTGCATTCATCACCCTAACAGGATGCACAACCTCGACTACCAGCGAGCTCTCCAGATATGGATTTTCGAATATGAGTCCAAAAAGAGAGATGCTCGGTAAATGTCTAAGTAAATACGGTATTCAGTACAGAAAAAAGACAGGAAGAGACTTAGTTTTCATTAACGGATACAGCGTATTTGATTATTGTAGAGTCAAAGTAGCTAACACAGATTTCGGTGTTGCTGGTTAAAACTCCATAATATCTTCATAAAGACCCCGATTTAGGAAACTGAATTGGGGTTTTTCGTAATAAAAGATTACTAAATATTTTCCATGTCAAATTTTAATGATAGACTTTTCTATAAGAAATTGAAATTGATAGAGGCGCCTCACAATATTCTAACGACTAAAGTGCAGGACTTCGATTTTAAATTATACGATGCTCCACAATTGAGTGTGGAGATGATAGACATTATGTTATTTCACGCTGGTCGAGGACTCAGTGCGAACCAACTCAACCTAGATGCTCGTATTTTTGTCATGCAGAAAAGTTCTGGTGAATTTTTTACAGCAATCAATCCCAAAATAATATCCAAATCCGAAAAGACTCAAATAGATACGGAAGGCTGTTTGAGTTACCCCAATGTATTCTTAGAAATATCTAGACCGGAATCAGTCGAGGTAGAGTATTACGACGAACATGAAAATAAAGTAACTGAGTTTTTGAGCGGAATCGACGCAAGATGTTTTCAACATGAATTAGACCATTTGAATGGTATTGTGTATACATCTAAGGTTTCTGGTCTTAAATTGCAAAGAGCAAAAGCTCGCGCAGCGAAAAAATGGCAGAAACAGTATTACTATTCGTCAACAACGAAAAATAATTATACTATAAATAATAGTAATATTATGGGGGTTCATAATGGAACTGGACTTAAAAACAGAATTCGAAAAATATAAAACTATCGAAAAGACAGGTGAGTACTCTACATCTGTCGCTAAACAACTAGCACTCTTTTCGGTGTTAGTGTATAAAACCGATAACAAGCATTTCCTAGAAAATGCCTTGTCGAGTTACACCAAATCACATTTCAAAACTTTTGATAACGATGGTACAGAAGCACTCGTAGTAAAGACCGGAACTTGTATTGTTCTTGCTTTTCGCGGAACTGAACCAACAGAACTCAAAGACATCTTAGCTGATATCAATATCATCCCAAAGAAATCCGAAGAACGACAAGGGATTGTTCATAGTGGTTTCGCAGAAGCCCTTGATAAAATTTGGGATGATGTAGAACTTTATCTGGACTCAATCCATGCGTCTGGAGATTTGGTCTACATTTGCGGTCACAGTTTGGGAGGCGCTCTCGCAACTGTTGCTGCTGCTAGATCGAAGTACCTTTGTCAAGTGTATACTTATGGCCAACCTAGAGTTGGAAGTAAAAAGTACGCAAAGAATGTAAAATCAACCATCTACCGCCATGTACAAGGAGCCGATATAGTTCCTGCCGTTCCGTTGCCTATGTTGTTCTATAGGCACATAGGAGACATTAAAGTGGTAGACAAGAAGAAAAAAATAGTGTACACTACAAAGTCTTTAATAAATTTTGATTGGATTAGATTTAAACTCATGGTAGGATCGATCTTTTCCAAAATACCGTTACTGTCATTGGTCAAAGACCATAACATATCGGATTATTATGATAATATTGCATAGGGAATAATATGCCAACATACACATATATTTGTAATTCATGTAATTATAGATTTGAGGAAATACTGAAAATATCCGAAAGAAATAGACCTCTACAGGAACCATGCGAAAAGTGCGGAGAAAATGCAGTATCTCAAACTATATTGAAAGTGAATGTCGGTGATCCGATTGCATTAGGTGTCAAAAGGATACCAAAAGACTTTAAAGAAGGAGTTTTAGATAAAGCTAGAAAAGCGCCAGGCGCAGTGATTTGAGTTTTACAATATGGGATATTATGGAGTGGCGTGTAACACAAGGAGCCATTTCATGGGTAAGCATAAACGGAAGACTGCGAGGTTCGCATTGAACGAGTCACACTTTAACTTAGTTGACATTCATCCAATGACTTCGAACCAGACCAGAGTATTTGAAGACTTTGAAAACGGAAAACACCTGTTTTTACATGGTGTCGCTGGAACAGGAAAGACCTATATTTCTCTGTATCTAGCAGCAAGAGAATTGTTTGACTTGGGCCCAAGATATAAAAATTTAAGCATAGTAAGGAGTGTTGTACCTACAAGAGATATCGGGTTCTTGCCCGGTTCAGAAGAACAAAAGATGGAAGTCTATGAGGCTCCATATAAATCAATCTTCTCTGATTTGTTCTGCAGAGGGGATGCGTACCCACTACTAAAAAAGAAGGGTGCAATTAACTTTATGACTACCTCATTCATCAGGGGAGTCACATTAAATGACACTATAGTTTTAGTGGATGAGTGTCAGAATATGAATTTCCATGAGTTGGATTCGATTATAACAAGGTTAGGAAAAAATTGTAGAATTATTTTTTGTGGAGATTTTCGACAAAGTGACTTCACAAAAACAAATGACAAGGATGGCATACTAAAGTTTATGGAGATTATGAAGAATATGCCAGATATCGGATTTACAGAATTTATAGAACATGATATTGTAAGGAGTTGTTTTGTTAAGTCATATATACTTAATAAGCTACAGGCCGGAATAGTCTAAGGAGAGATCGATGGGTGAACTAGTAGATGCAAGAGATGTATTCGCGGTTCGGAAACATATCAATGCAAAAGATTTGAAAGGCATTCAGAACTATATGAAAGCTGAAGAGTATGTGAGAAATATATCTCACAGTCTGATGGAAAATATTATTGATGCAATTGATCAGTCAGGGTTTAGTATCTCAGACAAAAAGACATTAGACGATTTAACTTTTATCAATATGGCATTGACTGCCACATTGGACAGACAGTTGGGGGTAGATAATCAATTCTACCAACATCTTGGAAAAATGATAAAGCAAATAAAAGCTGATATCAAAAAATAAAGGAGGCAAAGACATGGATTGCAAATGCTGCGAATGTTGTAATTGCGATTGTTGTTAAATAAATTATGTTTAATCATGTAGAGTTTGAGTCTGATGACTTCGAACTTAAAACTGTGAATGAAGATGGAAAAAGATGGTACGTTACTGATAGTGGTGGAAGATATCCTTCTATCACTACAGTAATTTCTTACTTTAGTAAAGCAGCCATCATGGCGTGGAGAAAACGAGTCGGAGAAGAAGAGGCAAATAAAGTCTCGCTCAAAGCTTCTCGCAGAGGAACCAACGTCCACTTAATGTGCGAAGACTATATCAACAATCTTCCTACGAAAAAGGAAGCGATGCCAAGCGACTTGGAAATGTTTCATATTATGAAACCAGTCCTTGATGAAAGAATCGGAAACGTCTATGCTCAAGAATACGCGATGTATTCGGATCATCTGGGAATAGCAGGACGATGTGACTGTATCGCGGAATTCGACGGTAAACTATCTATCATAGATTTTAAAACTTCTAAGCGCCCCCTCAGTGCGTTTGGTGGTGAGAAATTAGACAAGTACTTCAGACAGGCCTCAGGGTATGCAGTAATGTTTGAAGAACGAACTAAAATACCTGTTTCTCAGGTTGTTATTATTGCTGCAGTAGACAATGAGTTACATCCGGAAGTTCATGTCTCAAAGAGAGACAATCATATCGGAGATTTGATTGGAATGATTGATGAATATTATGTCAAAAATGGTCTGACAAATAGGAATAATTATCAATTAAAAAAGGGAATAATTGGGATGTAATGATTTCCAAATATTCCTCATTTTTTTCACGGTTTTTTGACGAAAATCAGAAAACGAGGTACTAAATATGTGGATCTGGTTAATTCAAGCTATCGCCGGAAGTATAATCGGAAGTGCTACAAGCAGTTGGTTTCAGAACACTGCAGCAGGGAGATGGTTCTTTGCAAAAGTATCTTCTACATACGACTGGGCCGCAGAGCGGTACAACTTAAAAGTCTTGGATGCAGAAGACACTTGGAGAAAAAAGTATCCGAATGTATCTGCAAAAATGGACGAATTAGAAAGTAGATTGGAGGCGCTAGAGGAAAAACAATAATTCACATAAGGATAACTCACAGTGGAAAACTACAGACAAGTTCAAGCAAGATTAACAGACCTAAACTGGGATGGAGAGGATTTTGATAACGAGACTGTCGTAACATCTTCGGCAGAACGTGCTGCGGAATCCGTAAAATCACTAACATCAGATTATACTAAATACTATAACGTGATTAAGAACACTGTGAGAAACTCGGCTTCGGTGAATTATGATCCAGACCTAGAGCCTATCGCAGTTTTATCTACAAACTAATATGTAGAATTTCTTGACAATATCTTAGTTATGTTATATAATTAAAGGGTTATTAACATAGCACAGGAAAGTTGTATATGAAATTTATGCTTCTGCTCGTTGCTGCGCTGGGAACACTCACTCCCAGCAAAGTAACCACTAGTATTACCGAAAAGAATGCCTTGATAGAAGAAGAAGTTCGATGCCTCGCAGAGAATGTATACTTTGAGGCAAGAAATGAGAGTATTATGGGGCAAATCGCTGTCGCATATGTAACTCTTAATCGTGTTTTTGCAAAGAAGCATCCTAATACAATATGCGATGTTGTTAGGCAGGGAGAATACAAGGAATCGTGGAAAACTAGGGCAACCAAAGATCCAAATGATGCTATATTCATCCCTGTGAAAGACAGATGTCAATTTTCTTGGTACTGCGATGGTAAATCCGATAAGATACTCGACTTGGTTGCATGGAATCGTGCAGTCAGTGTAGCCGCAATGGTTACTGTTGAGTACGGTTCGGAACGACATAGCGATCCTACTGGTGGAGCGTTGTGGTATCACGCAGACTATGTTCAATCTAAGTTCCATTCTAAGTTGGTTTATACCACTAAGATTGGTACTCATATATTCTACCGATAGGAAATCAATATGTTAAAGACCATGACTCAAAAAGAGTTCAGTGAAGAAATTGAAAAGTATGTAAAAACTACTAGAGAATCTTATATGGATTCTGTTATCATGTATTGTAAAGAAAATGATCTAGATTTTGAGAGTATTAACTCTCTTCTCAGTACAGTAATCAAACAAAAAATTCAATTTGAGGCAGAAAACCTCAATATGATGGCAAAAACTGCAAATCAACTTCCGCTGTGAGGTCGAGTCTGGTCATGGCCAGCAGAAAAATAGATGATTTTGAGTGTTATAAGATGTTTATAGCAATGAAAAATCATTTCTCAACAAAAAATGACTCCTACGATTACATAAAATATCGTGGGAGAGTCTCTATACCCGAAAATACCTATCTGAAACGAAAAGATCGATCCGTTTTCAAGGATTTGAGTAAAAAATATACTCGCAAAGAGCTAGAAAATTATTTTCTATCCGTATTTTTGTCTTCTAACGAAAATGGAACTGCAATTGCAAGGGGAGAATTCTTAAATTCCTCCGATTTACTCTCAGAAGAGACTCAAGACTACTATAAACTCTGGAAAACGAGAAATCAGAGTCTTTCATATCTGTTTGAGGAAGATTTTGGCAGGATTATGGAGTCTGCTGTCAAAAATAAATTAAATTTTAACGAAATTTTCCAATGTATCGATGGAGATTACCCTTTGGTCATGCAAATGGAACGTAGAGGCATGATTTCTATCGAAACATTGGTTATTTTAGACAAAATTCTCGACTTCTTGGACAATGTGAAGATATCAGATACCATCTACTGGCCGATATACAAAAGAAAGTGTAAAAAGTACTCAGGATTTTTGGTGATAAATAATAAATCCTATACTAAAAAAGTGAGAAAGATACTATTAGACGATTATTACGAAGAGTATGGTAAATCACTAGAGAAGTAAAATGCAACTAGCAATAATTACACTTATGTCGGCACTAGCAATTAGTGGAGTCGCCGCATATTATTCTATATTTGGATTGGCAAAGATATTTTCTGCAGCTGTTCTTCCAATTATCATTATGGGTGTGGTTCTTGAGGTCGGAAAACTCGTAACCGCATCTTGGTTATATCGAAACTGGAAAACTTGTCCACTACTACTCAAAACATATTTTGTAAGTGCGGTAGTGGTCTTGATGTTCATAACCTCTATGGGTATTTTTGGGTTCTTATCGTCTGCACATATAGAACAGACTCTGGGAAACCAAGAGAATCAATCTAAGATACTCAGAGTAGAGGAAGAAATCCAACGGACAGACTATCTTATTGATGCCGCAGAAGCAAAGATACAAGATCTGGAAAGTGCGGATATAGATTTCTCTGATGGGATACAGGGCCAGATAGATAGAGAACAACAACGAATAGATACCGCATATGAACGTGCGGATCCTCAGATAAAATCTCAGATGGGTATCATCGAAAGAGAGAATGAGATTGTCGAGAATAGAGTCAAACCTTACAGAGATGAGATTGCAAATATTGATTCTCGTATGGATCAACTTGATACTGCTATACAAGAAAACAACGTAAGAATAATCCAAAGAATTGTCGGTACTATTGTCGATGGTTCTTACGGAGAAGAAACTGCGTCTAAAGTCGATTACTTTAGGGCCCAACAATTAGAAGAAAGAGACAAACTTCTAGTAAAGATTGACGAAATAAGAAACAAAGACAACCAGAATATAGACTCCGCAATGGATCAGATTGCGGATATAAGAAAAACTGTGCGTCAGGAGATAACTGACTCCAATGCTCTTATACAACGTCTTAGAGCGCAACTGGGAACGCCTGTGAACGACAATAAACTAGAGTTGGTTGCAGAACAAAGAAATATTATAGATACCCTAGAAGACAAACTGGACGATCTTAACTTAGAGAAGTTCGATTTAGAAACAAGTTACCGACAACTGGAAGCAGAAGTCGGGCCGATTAAGTATATCGCAGAACTTGTAACAGGGAATAACGCTTCAGAAGAAGAATTAGAGAATGCAGTAAAATGGATCATACTTCTCATTGTATTTGTATTCGATCCCCTTGCGGTGCTTCTATTGATTGCTGCAAACATGAATCTGGTTGCGGTTAAGAACGCAAAACTAGCATCAGAAGGCCCAGTAGATATTCCAAATTTTGATGATGCAGAAAATGTGTTAATGAAAACCTCTGGCGGATGGCAGAGACTTGATAGAACAGAGAAACGTCGAAGGGAACTCAACGAAACTCTGAAGGATGAAAACGAAACTTAAGGAGAAGTTATATTATGCCGATGAAATATCAGAAGAGCGTTACAAACGTGAATCGACAAACAAAAAAGAAAACAATAAAACATTACTATATGAAGAGCCTCACTAAAGATGAGGTTTTGGAAAAATACTATACAGCGAATAAACCGAAATTAAAGCAAAAATTCCGAAACGAGTTAATCTCTAATCGGGGTTTCACACAAGAATCTCTTCAACTTGCGGAAGCAAGTAGGGATAATTAGTAGTTGACAAACCAAAGTCTCTTTGGTATGATACTACACAATATCATAATGATGATATTGACAATACGAAAAATACTACGAATATAAGGAAATACTATGTCGAATGCATTCGCAAAACTCAAAAAGGGTAAGGACTTCAGCAAACTCACTGCTGAGTTAGAGAAGATCCAATCCCCCCAACAAACTTCTTCCAATAGAGATGATCGTTTCTGGAAGCCAACTACAGACAAAACCGGAAATGGTTATGCTGTAATCCGATTCTTACCGCCTCCTGCGGATGAAGATTTGCCTTGGGTTCGCGTCTTTACTCATGGGTTCAAAGGGCCCGGTGGTTGGTTCATTGAGAACTCTTTGACAACCTTGGGTAAGAAGTGCCCTGTCAGTGAAGCAAACACTGAATTGTGGAACACTGGGACTACGGAAAACCAAAACCTTGCGAGAGAACGCAAGCGTAAGTTGAAGTATTATTCCAACATCTATGTGGTGAGTGATCCAGCTCATCCCGAAAATGAAGGTAAGGTATTCTTATACCAGTTTGGTAAGAAGATCTTTGATAAGATCTCTGACATCATGCAACCAGCATTTGAAGATGAAGAGCCAATCAACCCATTTGATTTGTGGGAAGGTGCGAACTTCAAGTTGAAGATTCGAACTGTGGACGGTTATATCAACTATGACAAGTCTGAGTTTGATTCTGTTAGTGCATTGTCTGATGATGACGATGAGTTAGAATCAGTCTTTAACAAAGAGTATTCTTTGCAAGAGTTTGTTTCTCCTGAGTCATTCAAGACTTATGAACAGTTAAAGGAACGTCTTGATAGAGTTCTTGGAACTGTATCTGTGACTAGGACTGCTGCAGAGGATATGGTTGAAGACACGATGGAAGTTCCATTCGCAGTCGAAGAACCAGCTCCTGCTCCTGCAAAGGAAAGAGTTGCAACTGTGGAAGATGAAGAAGATGATGCGTTGTCTTACTTTGAGAAGTTAGCAAACGAGGATTAATATCTCTCAGGGGCGAGGAAACTCGCCCCACTTCTTATCCCTTCTTATAAATCTTATAAGCACCATATAGAATCGCTGCGTATGCAATGTACGCAACAATAGATTTAACAAATAATACCGCAACGCCACCAGCGATTAGTACCGCCCCATCCCATGTAGAAGCTTCTCCTACTTTCTCTTTCAGTTTTGCTTTTAGATATTCCAATTGTAACATAAGATTCTCCTTATACTGCACCGGATAGTGCTGAGTTTATTTTGTTGAAACTATCTTCAGTATTGTATGCCTTTGTTGGGATTACAGTACTGCTTGAATTTGATACGTTATTGTTAGTTACATTTGATAGATTGTTGAGTATAGGACTGATATTGGTCGATGCACTCTTCTCTATCGCACTCTCTTTCATAACATTCGCAGCAGAACTTCTTACTCCAGCCATAGGAGATGATATATTTCCAAGCTCTTGCGTAGGCGCACCAGAAACCTGTTCTAGAGGTACAGATTCTCCAGCAGGGATAACTACACCCTCTCTGACTGCAACTTCCTGAGAAGGACTCTGTGTTCCCTGAGCGAGTTCTGTGGGTATGACTGATACATTTTCATTTTCTGCAGATTCTATATTAGGAGACTCTAGTCCGAGTATACCTCTTCTCTCTCTCCTAGATCTTCTTCTTTCGTCAAGAACAACTACATTTTCTCTTGGTTCGGCCGACCGCAACGCATCGGGCGGAGGCGAAGTTGTCACGGATTCGTCAATATTTGTTTCTTGGTTTGCGTTAGTTATATTTGGATTAGAACCTGTAGATGACCTACCAAAGAACCTATCAAAGATGCTTCCTCTACTATTTGAATCATCTGGAGTGGTTGTCGAAGTATCATTAGATTCTTCTTCATCATCTTTAAAGAATCTTCCGATGCCCGGAATTTTAGACAACATTCCTCTAATAAATGATACGAAAGAATCGAAGAATCCAGAAATAGCAGAACTTATTTTTTCTGGCAGCGCGGCAACGAACTCTCCGATCTTTTGTGGGAGATCTGAAGTTATAAACGCAACGGCAGCTGCAATTCCAGCACCCACTGCCATTATTTTTAACGCAATTGGACTGAATAACATTCCAAGAACTTTGGGAATAGTTGTCAAGAATCTTAGAACTCCCTTGAACATTCCCAAACCTCCAGCAATAGATTCAAATACTCCTTTATTTTCTTCTCTTGCCCCTTCTGCGGTTTCTATAGAATCTTCTAGAAGAGAACTTTGATTTCTTTCTACTCTCAGATTTGCTTGATCAGATCGTCTCTTTTCTCTTTCGGATTCAATCGCATCAAGTTCTCCTTGAGATTGTTGAGAACTCAAAAATTCTAGTAGATCTCTGATTTCTTGTAAGAAAGGTGAACTGACAGGAACACTCTCAGAAGAATCTGACCCAGTTTCTCTTATCGTGGTTGTTGAAGTAGTAGTATCGTTATCGCCCCCCTCTGTTACTCTAGAGACTAAACTTGATTCTATTCTTTCTCCAACCTCTCCAGTAATTTGATTTATTTCTGGAGAATCTGAACCAGATTCTGTGGGAGAAACTCTTTCTTGATCTGTGGGTTCTATATCCAAACCAACACGATCTCTTAATTCTTGTATTCTTGTTTGTTCTGCCTGTGCGTTATCTCTCTGTTCTTTCGCAATCCTAGACTGTTCTATAATTCTGTCTCTTTCTTCGTTAAAGATCTGTTCTCTAGTTTTGTTAGCCTCTTCCGCTTTCTTTTGTATATCTTCTTCGGAGAGATTTAATTTATTTTGGACATCAGATTCTGAAATCTGTTCTCTTAGAATTCTTCTTTCTTCGGAATCAATTCTTTCTTGTTCTCTAAAGAGTTCTCTTTGTTTTTCTCTGATAGTTTTTTCTTCTCGTTTTTTCTTTCTGAAATTTCTGAACGCAACTACACCCTTTCTTACACTATCGCCCAAGAATTTAACTCCCAGTGCAAGGATAGGACTATCAGACACCACTCCAGCAACAACTGCACTTATATTTGTTACTCCTTCGGTGAGAGTCTCTGTTATTTTTGATCCCACATCATTCATTAAAGAAGAATCTGATTTGACTCTTTGATCGTGCATTTGGATTAGTGACTGAAATCTTTGTTTGTCAGAATCGCCGACTTCTTTGGAGTCTTCGATCAACTTTGCGATATTCGCCATTTCTTTTCTACTGGCCCTGCGTTCTTTCGCTTCCATATCTCCTTGTTTTGATATCAAATCGGATACTTGACGTAACGCTTCATTCGCAGTATTAGATTCTAATGCGCCACTAGCACTGTCTAGACTCTCAGACAACCCCCGATAGTCCATATTTACGGATTCTAATTTATCTATTACTGAGTCTAGACTTGCTTCAGCCATTATTTGTCGCCGTTAAAAGACTTATTTGATTTACTTGTTCCAGCATAAAGACCAAACCATGCAGCACCTGCCCCAACGATTACTGAGATAAGACCGGATTGTTCCATAGATGGTGCTGGAAGATCCATATACCAAAGAACTGTTTTGTATAATAAGAATATGTATACAGATAAGAATAATCTTGGAAAAATTCTCCAAGCATCAATCGCGGCCGCAAGATGAATCATTTTTTTGTATGGATTACTTCCGCTGTTGACTGTATCTGTGTCAATTTCTAGATCTATTTTAACTTTTTTTGTTAAAGGTTTTTCTGTCGCCATAATAATTTCCTATTTTTTCATTCTATCTTTTTCTTCTTGTAGATAGTTTAAGAGCATTGATACATAGATTTCTCTTTCCCACGGCATCATATTCTCTAATTCTGTCAGACTATATTTATGGTGTTGCATCAATGCGAAGTTCGTCTGATAGAGAGAATATAATGTTTCATGATATAAACCTATACGAAAAAATCGGTGATTCCTCGTAGTTTAAAGGTATTTGTCCATCCACAATCAGGACATTTCACAACTGCATCAGTTACACACTGAGGCATAGTCTCAAAAAAAGTATTTATCTTCTGAAACTGCATTTGCGACAAAGATTCTAAAAAATCCGATACTTCTTCATCATTCGAATCCGCAATATCGTAAACTTCGTCGCCATCATAGATATATTCGATACAATTTTTTAACATTTTCATTGTATCTTCAAATGTATTCAGATTTTGAACACCCTTAAGAATTTTAAAATCTGGATACTTCATTATCACACCAATAGTATCTGTTAAATCAATTCTATTTGTATGATCCTCATTATTTTCGATTTCAACATTATCAAGATTGATATCAAATCTAACATCTTTCTCAGTAGTTGATCCGTCTTCAGAACCAGCTGGACAGTCATGTTTATAATTTAACTGTACGATGTTTCCTACAGACTTACTACGAATGTTGACAAACAAATACTCTATGTCAAATGTCGCAAGACTTTCAATCTTTACGCCTTTGGTAATGATGCAGTTTGCAATAATTTGTTTTGCTGCATCTACTTGTTCTTCAACATCGTCTCCTTCGTTAGCCATCAATAGAATCTTTTCTTCCTTAACCAAAAAAGGTCTAAACTTTATTTTTTTCTTGGTTGACGGAATTGTAAGATTATAAGTTGGCGTATCTAACTTAGGTAGAGCCATTCTAATCTCCTATAATAAAAAATAAGTCACTACTATTATTTAGTCAGACTTTTTCCACTTGCGGTATGCCATTGTGACAGGTAAACTTGCGATTTCGTCCGATGCGTATGCATAAGTTATCTGCCCAATAGAAATTGGATATGCTTCTTCAAAGGTTATAGAGTAATTTGAAAAGTCTTTCAATTCTTTCTTCTCTAATTCTCCAAGAGTTCCTTTAACTTTGTCGATTGTAGATTGGATTTGATTTTGATCTGAGCTTCTATCATATGAATAGAAAGTACAATCCTTTACTACATCATCGTAATAAGATATATGAGAGGTATTATAACTATAAGCCAAATCCATCCATGCGCTGAAAAAATCTCGTTCTTTTAAATCTTTACTGAGATATACATTGAAAGATAAGTCTTCGTATATCATTCCATATGCAGATTTTCTTGGTGGGCCATAGTATTGAACTTCTTCTGTGGCGAGTTGTTTGCCTGGCAGTTCTAAATTATCAATTCTCAGAGTCAAGTTTTCCGACATTCCATCTGTAATACTATTAGGAAGACCGGCAGGGTATGGAATGAACATCGCATAGGTATTAGGTATCAATAAATTGTTTGATACTTTAGAAGAAAAATCTTGTATACTGAATTTTCCCCCTCTGTCGATAATAGTACTCTTAAATGGTTTCTTGCCGCCTCTTTCTGTAGTACCTTTATCGAAATTAAATCCGCGATTAAGGTTTGCGCTTGTTGGTGAATTCTCTGCCATTGTTATCCTCTCGCGGAATCAGACCAAACCTTACTTGCGCTGGCCTTTCTAAATCTCTGTACTGGAAGGAATATCGCTATATCCCATTCATTTGCGTCTATTGACACAAAACTACTCTTCACATTACTATACAAGTATCTCTTAATGCAAGGTTTGATCGTACTGAATTTACTTGCACCCTGTAAGACTCTATATGATAATGCAAGTCTTGTACTGGAGTCATATCTTGCATTTGTCGCAATATTACTTAGACTATTCATAATCAACATTCTGTTTCTTGGAGATACATAATGTAAATTCATTCCCAGAAATCCTCCAGAGAAGTAATCTACTGCGAATATCAACGGAAACTCATCATAATAGGGCAACTTGTCCTTAAACTT
>TARA_B100000963_G_scaffold289850_1_pt1 | contig 14927 bp, 16 predicted proteins | sample TARA_B100000963 | Tara Oceans TARA_B100000963 (sample SAMEA2622097) | marine metagenome | biome: marine biome (ENVO:00000447); feature: surface water layer (ENVO:00002042); material: "saline water (ENVO:00002010), including plankton (ENVO:xxxxxxxx)" | depth 5 m | reverse complement strand
TTTATAATTTTTGAATAAATCAAACTACCAATCTCAACGCAATTTTTCGAATGACCACTTACAATTCTGGGAATATTTGAGATTTGAAATTTTTTATTACTTGGATCCTCTCTTTCAGGTGAATAAACTACAAAAAAATTTTTTCCTATTTTAAATTTTGTTTTTATTTTGTTTATAATTTTCTCCTCGGTTGTGCCGGGGTAGGTTGTACTTTCGAAAGAGATTAACTGTCCGTTTTTTAGATATGGATAAATATTTTTTATACATTTTTCCACATAACTCAAATCTGGAACTTTATTTTTTTTTAAAGGAGTCGGCAAACATATTATAATCACATCTAATTCTTTTACTTTTGAAAAGTTACTTGATAATTTATATTTTTTTCTTAGACATTGTTGTATTTTATCATTCGATATATAATTAATAAAACTTTCACCCTTTAAAATTTTTCTTATTCTTTTTTTATCGATATCTAGACTTGTTACGTCAAAATTTTGCATTACAAAGTTTATGGCCAAAGGTAGTCCGACATACCCTACTCCTATTATTCCAATCTTAACTTTTTTTTTATTTATTTTATTTTCTAAATTTTTTTTGAAATTTTCTTTCATAAATTACTTTTTGGAAATTTTAATAACAATAATTAACGTTCGATATCAAATTTTAAAAAAAAAGATATATTTGACATATATTTTTTATATATATACTAATAGAAAAATCAAACATATCGATATTTTATATATTTAAATTTGATTACATAATTAAAATAAAACATTACAACAAACTGAGAATTAGATTAAAACCATATAAATACTATGAGAGATTATTCCAAATTAAAAAAATCAGAAGATAAGTTAAATAATTAGAATGAACATACTTATAACAGGTGTTGCAGGTTTTATTGGATATCATTTAACTAAAGAATTAATAAGAAAAAATAAAGTCATTGGAGTAGATAACTTAAATAATTACTACGATATTACATTAAAAAAAAAAAGGCTTAGTAACTTACTTTCAGATAAAAATAAAAAAAATTTTAAATTTTTAAAAATGGATCTATCAACAAAAAAAAATCTTAATAAGCTCAACAATTATAAATTCGATATAGTAATACATTTAGCTGCACAAGCAGGAATAAGGTATTCTTTGAAGCGACCAGATCAATATATTAGATCAAATATCAATGGTTTCTTTAATATTATTGAATTTGCTAAAATAAAAAAAATAAAAAAAGTAATTTTTGCGAGTAGCAGCAGTGTTTATGGTAAAAGTAAAAATTCAAAATTTAAAGAAAATATAATATCAAACCAACCAATGCAAATGTATGCAGCTACAAAACTTTCAAACGAGTTGATGGCATTTAGTTATCATGATCTCTATAAAATTAATTTTATTGGATTACGTTTTTTTACTGTTTACGGAGAATGGGGAAGACCAGATATGGCAATTTTTAAGTTTACAGACAGCATACTAAAAAACAAAAAATTATTTTTATATAATAATGGAAATAACTATAGAGATTTTACCTATATCTCTGATACAGTACAAGGAATAAAAAAATCTATCGATCTTATAAAAAGAAAAAAAACTATTTTTGAAATTTTTAATATTGGCAATAATAAATTAACTAGTACTAAAAGTTATTTAAATGAAATAGTAAAAAATCTGAAAATAAAACCCAAAATCTTTTTATTAAAAAAACAAAAAGGTGAAATGATCTTGACTAATGCAGATATTTCAAAATCGAAGAAAATGTTGAAATATAAACCTACTACGTCATTAGCAAAAGGTATCAAAAGATATGTTTCATGGTTTAAGAGTTATTATAATTATTAAAGTACTAAAACTTTTGAGAACACATAAAAACTAATTAATATATAAAAATTTAGAATTTTTTAATTTTGGAAAATTCTTTAATGTCAGATTTTGTATTAAATTCATACCAACTACCATCATTAATAAATTTATAACTATAATTGATATTTTTAGTCGTTTGTCCTAAAAATTCATAACAACTTTGCTTATTTAATTTTTTTAACTTTAATAAGTTGCCTCTATAAATCAGTTCTTTTATATTTTTTTTTTGAATAATAAATGGGCCAACACATTCAAAATTAAATTTTTTTAAATTTATACCAATTTTAATAACTTTTTTCTTTTTGATGAAAACCTTTACTTTTCTAGATTTTGAATTTTTTAACGGTTTTCTTATAAAGAAAAAATCTTTATTTTTATTTTTAAATAAAGAAGTGATTACTTTTTCTTTTAAAACTAAATCTGAATTTAACACTATTGTCGGTTTATCAGTTTTTTTTAAGGCTAACAAAAGAGAGGTAGCACATTGCGAATTTTTATAATTAGAATTATTTATAAATTCGACTTTCACAGGTAAATTTAAATTTTTGATATAATTTTTAAATTTCTTAGCCTTATGACCTATAACAAAAATAATTTTATTTAATAATTTTAATTTTATATTTTTAAGTTGATGTTCAAATATTGGTTTATTTAAAACATTGACCATATTTTTCGTATTATGCACTGTTAAATTACCCAATCTGGTACCACGCCCAGCAGTCGGGATTATTAGATTTACTTTAACAGCCACCATCTATAAAAATAGTTTGCCCAGTAATGTTATTTTTCTCACTTATTAAATATAAAATAAAATCTGCAATATTCTCAGGAGTTGACAGTTTCTTACTAAGTGTTTTGTCCTTGTATTTTTTAAAGTAACTTTCTTTAAAACTTTTCGTCAATTTTGTTCTCATCAAACCTGGTGCTACAGAATTTACATAAACTTTCCCAGCAAGTGCTCTAGCAAAAAAGATAGCTAAATTGTTAATAGCTGCTTTTGATGCCGAATAAGCTGCGTTACTACCGATAGCATTTTTGGAAGCAACTGAAGAAATAAATACAACATGCGAATTTTTTTTAAGATTTTTCAGCAAATAATAAACTATGTAATACTGATTTATTAGATTAATATTAATTATTTTCTTGAATAACTCAGGTTTAAAATTTTTAAACTTCTTTATATCATAAAACTTTGTTTGTGCAGCTGTAAGAATTATTGCATCAAAATGTTCACTAATTTTTTTTAATTTTTTAATACTGTTTTCTTTTTCTAAATTTATTTTAAAAGAATATATATTATTATATTTAGCTAAAATTTTTTTGTTTTCTTTTTCATTTTTAAAATATGTATAAACAATTTTCGCCTTTTCATTTTGTAACTTAATTTTTTCTATAGTAGCTTTTCCTATTGAGCTTGTTCCGCCAGATATAAAGTAACATTTTCTCATTTATATTTTGCTAATTTTTTTTATGGTTTTATAAAAAACTGTTTTATTATTTTTTTTATCAAAGTTTTTTAAATTGATAAGATTTTTTTTAAATTCTTTTTTTAAGTTTCTATTAAAACTTCCATTTTGAATATTTTTTAAAACTTTCTCCATCTCAATAGTGATGTTCTTCTTTTTTTTTAATTTAGTCAATTCTTGAAAAATACCAAATCTACATGTCGGAGAGGCAATTTTTTTCCATATTTGATGAATACCAACTAATCTCGATTTATACAAAAGTTCTGAAATTTCACCAGATGCATGCAAGTCAACAAGTGTAGTTGTTTTTTTGAAACCCTTTTTTATTAAAAAATAAAAACTTTCTTCAATTATATTTATTATGTTAGGTATTAAATATTGTTCGATAAATAGATCTAGTTTTGCTTCTTCCTCATATGATATTTTATACTCTGAATTAATTTTATATTTTAATTTTAAAGCTATGTTTTTAAATATTTTACCTTTTTTTTTATCTCTTTGAAAAATAGTAGAAAAAAAAACATTAGATTTTTCATTTCTAAGAAATTTTTCACGTAGTATCAATCCAGGATATCTTGGAGCCAATAGATACCAGTTGTAGTCTTTATTGATCTTAACTTCTTGAAAGTATAAAGAGTAGCCGTGGGCAACGATGATTACAGTATTTTTTCTTGCATTTTTAAATATTATTTCATCAAAAATTTTTTTATGTAAATGATCAGGTAGTAAAATAAAAATTACATCTGAACTTTTAGCAACATCATTAAAAGAATTGATTTTGAAACCATCTTTTAAAATTTGTTTTGCAAATTTATCATTTTTTTTGTTGGCAATTGTAATATTAAATCCAGAGTCACGTAAATTTAAAGCATGAGCTCGTCCTTGACTTCCGTATCCAAATATACCAATTTTCATTTTAAACTTCTATTATGTTCCAATTATATTTTGTAGCTCTTAAAATTAATATTTCTTGTATTTTTCTAATTTTTTTAAAATCTGTATTTGAAACCTTTCTATTTAAATGAGTTTTATTTTTAAGAATTCTGTTTAGATGTTTTTTTTCATTTTTAATAACCATCATATACTTTTTTGAGACTTCTTTGAATTCAGTCAATCCAGGAATTAGATTTACACCCTCAATAATAATTGAAGTACCCTCTCTATTGGCTCTTTTTATTGCAAGGTGGATCATTTTTTTTAAAGGTTTGGATTGTTCATAAAGGTTTTGGAAGGGTTTATCATATATACCTTGATAAGAATGGTTATATAAAGTTGGAAATTTTTTCTTTTTATAAAAATTTTTCGCCATCTCTCTTATAAATCCTGAACCTAATTTGTGAACAATTTTATGTTTTTTCATAAGCTCAAAGCTAAAAGTTGATTTTGAAGTTGCTGTAGCACCCCCGATTACTATTATTTTAGGTTTTTTCATTAAATTATTTTTAAAATTAAATCTTTTACCCTAGATGAATAACCAAATTCATTGTCATACCAAATAAAAAAGCGGCAATTAAAGTTGTTTATTAGTGTCCATCTCTGGTCAATAATCAAAGAGTGAGGATTTGAAATAATATCTTTCGAAACAATTTGCTCATTATTAATTTCAAATATTTTTTGTTTTTGTTTATTTTTATAACTTTTTAAAATTTTAGATAATTCTATCGAATTAGTTTGCTCATCCAACTCTAAATTAATAATTGCTGATGAGACCACTGGTGTAGGCACTCTAATCGACATACTCATAATTTTTTTTTCTATTTTTGGAAAAAAATATTTTAATGCTTTAATACAAGACGTATTTTTAGGTATCAAAGCTTCAGTAGATGCTCTGCCGAGAGCAAAATTTTCTATAACTTCCCCGGGATATGCAAATGATCTTGATATGCCATCATTTAAGTTTTGATAGCTTAACCATGGATGTAAAGTTACAATATTACCTTTCTTAATAGAAAAATTATTATCTAAGATTTTTAACAAAGGTCCAATTGCAACTGCATCACATATAGAACAAGAAATTATTTTTGCTAAATTAGTTTTTTTATATTCAGTAACCCCAAAAATGTGGTGAAAATCAGCATTTTCATAAGTATGTGTAATCAATATCTTCCCTTTAACTTTTGAAGATATTTCCTTAGCCTGATGATGATTTTTTTTAATTCCGGAAGAATCTACAACCAAATTAACTGAATTTAATATTTTCAAATTTTTCTTAGTGAACAAACTTTTATTTTTGATAATTATAATTTTCTTTTTATTTATAGTTAGAAAATTTTTATTATTTTTTATATCAAAATTTAATTTTCCATAGGAAGAATCGTATTTTAATAAATATTCTAAATTATTAATGTTTAAAAAGGGATCATTAATAATAATCGAATTAATTTTTTTTGTATCAATTAATAATCTTGTTAGAGTACGTCCAATTCGCCCAGCACCATTGATTAATATCTTCATAAAATTAACTAGTAATACGAATAAAACTGAAATAAAACAATAATTTCTAAAATATCAAATTATTTATATATGAAGCATAAAAAAAGTGTAAATAGGTCTAGTTTTATAGAAGTTATAATAGATATATTATCCAGACCCTTGTTTAACTTTCTAAAAAAAACATCAATTACTGCAAACATTATAACTTTATGCGGAGCATTATTTGGAATTACAGGTTCTCTGCTTTTTCATTTTTACGAAAATATTAGCATTAAAATTTTAGCTTTTATTTTAATTTTTTTATATCTCACATTTGATTTTATAGATGGCGATATAGCAAGATACAAAAAATCTATGTCTAAAAAAGGATACGCATTAGATATTTTTTTTGACAAAGTAATAATGATTTTATTATTATGTGTTTTGTATTTTAAGCTAGATATAATTGATCAAATAAATTTTATACATTTAATATTACTTTTTTCACCTTTTTACTTTCAATATATTTTAAAAATATTCATATTGATGAAAGATAATTTGAGATCAAAAATTAATAGTAATGAAAATATCATTATATTAATTTACAGAAAATTTTTTTTCCCGACACATAATAATATTATATTTATAATATCATTAGGCATATTAGTTAATTTATTTAAAATTACTTTTTATTTCATAAGTGCTCTTTGTATAATAGCTATTATCAGACAATTATATATTATTATAAAAAAAATAAACTAGTGAGTGTAAATAATAAAAATATAACTGTTGTAATTTCCTCTTATTATAATGGAGGATCTGAAAACTTTGGAATTAACATTTCTAATTATTTATCAAACTTTTACAAAGTAACGTTGTTATCACTTAAAAATTTTGGAATTTTGAAAGAAAAAATAAAAAAATCTGAAAATTTAGAATCTATAAACTTGGGTGTTTACAGAAATAGATATAAGTTTTTTAAAATTTATAAATTTCTTAAAAATAAGAAAATAGTTTTTTCTGTAATGAGAGATAGTAATATATTTTGTCTAATTACAGCACTATTTATTCCTAAACTTAAAATAATTATTAGGGAAGGAAATCGACTTAATAATTTGAATTTTTTAAGTATTTTAATTCTAAATATTCTTTATTTAAGAGCAGAAAAAATAATCGTTAATTCTGAAGATATTAAAAAAGATTTAGAACAAAAATTTTTCTTTTTTAGAAATAAGATTATAAGAATTTATAACCCAATAAATTCATATAATGATTATATCAAACAAAAAACAAAGAAGAAAATTTTATTAAATATAGCAAGAATGCATAAGCAAAAAAATCATTTTTTATTATTAAACAGTTTTTCAAAATGTTTAGAAAAATACCGTGATATAAAGTTAATCCTTGTAGGAAACGGGCCAGAAGAGAAAAAAATAAAAGAAAAAATAAAAAAATTAAACTTAAACGACTATGTTTCAATAATTGAAAATACAAACAATTTAGATGAAATTTTTTTAACAGCTGATCTGTATATACATACCTCATTTTATGAAGGATACCCAAATGTAATAGCCGAAGCTATAGCAAATAAGGTTTATTGTATATCAACACCCTCATCTTCTGCTTTAAAAGATATTATTTTTGATACAAAGTACGGTTATATAATGAAGAAATTTGATCAAAACGAATTGACAAAAAAAATATTGGAAAGTTTCGAATTAAGTGGTTTTGATAATTCAAAATTTATAGATAAATACTTTATAAAAAATTACGGAGTAAATTATTTAAAATTATTTGAGCAAGCATTTTAATGAAAAAAATATTATTTGTAGAATCTACATTATTTAATTGCGGACCCAATAATCAACTAGATTATATAACTGATAATTTAAAAGAGTATTCATATAAAATATTAATTTTATCAGACGGAGATCAATTAAAGGAAAAAAATCTTACATATCTCAAAATTCCGTTAGGAATTAAAGGTATTTTTTGTTTAAAAAATATTAAGAAATTCATTGAAAATTATAATTATGATTTAATTCATATTAACTCTAGTTTCAGGGTACTGTTTTTTTTAAATATATTGGTCAAAGATAAATCAAAGATTTTATTTGTTTTGAGAAACGACCCATTAAAAGTATGGAGTGATAAATATAACTCCTTATTTTCTTCAATATTAAGTCAAGTTTATATAAGTATGTTAAAAAAAATAAATATTGTATTTTGTTCAAAAACTCTATCTGAAAAATATAAAATAATTTTTAATCAAAAGAAAAATTGTGTCATTCAAAATAGTGTTAACATAATAAAAAATATACCTGAGAAAAAAATTAACAGTAATAAAATAAAGTTTTTAGTCCTTTCAAGGTTATTAAAAACTAAAAATATACCTTTTTTAATTAAAACCTTTAAAAACGACAGTTTTTTTTCTAATCATCAATTGTATATTGTTGGAGATGGAAACCAAAAAAATAATATAATTAAAATGAGCAAGAGTGCCAAAAATATTTTTATTAAAGGATACATTCATGATGTTAAAAAGGTTTTTGATGAAACAGATGTATTATTAAGTTCGTCAACCACTGAAGGCTTACCAAATTCTGTTTTGGAGGCTTTAAGTAATAATATTCCCTGTATACTGTCTGATATAAATCAGCATAGTGAAATATATGAAGGTCAAGAAATTCTAAAAAATCTTATCTTTAAAAATAATCAAAGCCTCGATCTAATTAAGTGTATTAAATTTCTATTAAATAATGAGGATCGAATTAGAGAAGATATGAAAAATGTTATTAATAATTTTTCGACAGAAAAAATGGTTAAAAATTATGAAGAGTTCTATAGTAAGCTATGTTAAAATTAAAACTTTTAAACATTTGTATACAATTTCAAATAAACGAAAAAGATCAAAAAAAATGTCACGAATTATTTAATGAAATTAGTGACCAAAAAAACTTCATTATTGATAATATAAGTATTTCAACTTTAATAATATTTATTTTGTTATTTTATATTTTTTATTTTATTTTTAAAAAAACTAATATTTTTGATTAATAAAAATTCTATCTTCCCATTGCATTAATGGAAATTTGATTTTTTTGTAGAGAATAAAATTAGAATTTTCCAGCAAGTCAATTATTTTTCTTTTTGAATAGTTTTTATACTGATTTGAGTTGTGTATTTCGATCACTATTATTTTTGTTTTTGTTAATATGTTTTTTGCACCCTTTAAAACATCCCACTCGTGACCCTCTACATCAATTTTTAATAAATCTATTTTTGTGTAATTATTTAAAAGATTATCAAGAGTATTTAATTGTACAATTTTGTGTGATATTTTTAATTTAAGCAACTCACTTTTAATTTTACTATATGATGAATTTGGGTCTAAACTTTCAAAAGAGTTTATGGAGTCTTTTTCATAAAGTTTTAATTCAGCCGTCCCCTTTTTGGATGACACACCAATATTAAAAAGTTCGATCTTATTACTACCTTTTTTTTGATTATAACGTAAGTAGCTTTCTTCGGATGCTTCAAAACCAATAATTTTTTTTGGAAGTAAATATTTTAAAAATAATTTACTATAATCTCCCTTATGAAATCCTACATCAACAATTAACTGGTAGTTTTTAGATATGCTTTTTAAAGTTTTAATTAACCTTTTTTGGTGATAGCTCTTATCAATTATATTTATTATAAAATTTATAATTTTGAGTAACATAAATGAAAACCAATAAAAATATTTTTCTATTTTCCTTTATTATATCTTTATGTATTTTACTAATTATAATTTTTCCAAATAAATTTTACTGGGTCGATGATTATTATATTATCAAAGATATAGAAGAAAATGGTTTAAAAAATATATTTAATAAATTTAATAGCCATTTTATCGTGTTTACAAAGTTTTTATTTTTTTTAGATATAAAATTTTTTAATTATAACCCACAAATTTATTCATTTTTATCTTTAATTCTCATTATTTTAAGCTTTTTCGTTTTAATTAAGACAGTTAAAAATAATAAATTTGATCAAAAGTTTATTTTTTTGTTTTTATTTATTATTTTTTCACCTAAAATTTTTGTCAGCATTTCACAACCAATTAATATAACATGGTTTTTAAGTGTATTTTTAACGTCAATATTTTTTTACTATTATGGGAAAAATTTAAAATTAAGTTTGATTTTTCTATATTTAAATTTTTTAAATTTTAGTTTTGGTATAGTTTTATGTTTTTTTTTAATTTTGAAATTTTTGTTTAAAAAGTATTATAAAAATTCTCATAAAAACGATGCTATTTTTTTTACAAATTCAATATTTTTACTTTTTTTATATTTATTTTTTAATGAAGGAAGTTCAAATATAATTTTGGCAGATCTTTATCGAAAAGTTCCAATAATAATATTTAATTTTTTTTCTTTATTAGGAAATTTTTATTTACCCTGGATTAAATCTCTGGTTTATCTTGGATTTATAATCGGAATAGTCCAGTTTTTAATTATGAAATTTATTTTTCGATTAGATATGAAAAATATTTTAAATAATAATTTTATTTTGTTTGGAATTATCTTTTGTTTATTGACTTCAGTTTTTAGACCAGAATTATATAACAGTATCTCTCCCAGGTATGTATTAGGAACAATGTTTTTTCAAATTGGTTTTATAATTGAATTTTTAAAAATAAAAAAAATTAAAAAAAAAACTTTTATAAGTTATGTTTTTTCATTTATTATTATGATTAATTTTTTTACTCCTTACTTGGGTTTTCACTGGCAAATAAATAGAGCTTATAAATCTAAATTGATTGAAGAATGTTTTTATAAAAATAAGGTAAATGATAAGTGTTATAAATTGTCACAAAAAATTTTATTTTATAATAAAATGACATTTAATAAAAATAGGTTCAAAAATATCATTGATAAAACAATGGAGAAAAAATTTTGAAAAAAAACTTATGTGTCATAGGTTCTTCATTTGGAAGAAATGTTATATGTGAAGCTCTTAAAAAATCTAATTATATAAAAGATTTTTTTTTAAAATATTCTGATAATACTTATGAAGATTTAAAAAAAAAAAAAAAATTTTTTTACAGAAAAATAGAGGACTTTATATTAGAAAATAAGATCGAACTTTTTATAATTGCAGTGCCACCTAGATTTCAGTTTGAGTACGTTAAAAAAATTAGTAAGTTTAAAATACCAATAATATTAGAAAAACCTCTTGGAATAAATATTAAACAGATTAATCAATTAAAAAAACTTCTGGGTAAAAATATTATGAACCATGCAATTGACTTTAATTTTTTAACTAGCAGTCCATTTCAATATTTGATTAAAAAATATTTAGGTAACAACACGCAAAAAAAAATTAAGGTTTCTTGGAAAGTGCCAAAAAGGAAAAAAAATAAAAGCTGGAAAAATCAATATGAAAAAGGTGGTGGAATAGAAAATAACTTTATTATTCATATAATCTCAATTTTTGTTTTTTGTTTTAAAGGTTTAAAAGTCCTTAAAAAAAGTAAAAAGAAAAGAATTTTTTTAAGAGCTAAAAATAAAACCGATATTGAGATTTCTTATTGTTATAATAACACTGAAAAGAACTATTTTAAATTTATTATTGAATACAAAAATTTTTTGATTTCAATGGTCAATACAGGTCAAAATTATCATTCTGGTTATAAAATTATTAAATACGATAAAATAAAGAAATCAAAAAATATAAAAATTTTTAAAGCAATTTCAAATGATAGAACAAAACCATTTTTAAATTTATTTAACTCATTTTATAGTTTTGTGATTGGAAAAAATATTAACAAGTACAATGTTAAGTTGGGTTTTGATTGTCACAAAATTTTAGATAAGATTTAATTATGCAAATATCAATCGTAATTCCAGTTTATAATGAAGGCGAAAATATATTATCAACATTAGAAGAAATTAGTAAAATTATTCAATTTGCTAAAATTACAATACTAATTTGTTATGATTTTGATGACGATAACACCTTGCTGTCAATTAATAGATCAAAATTTAAAAATATCCTAAATATAATCTATGTCAAAAATACAAGGGGTTCAGGGCCACATGCAGCTGTGATGGCCGGAATATATTATAGGAAGCAATTTGATTATGTAATTACTTTACCAGCAGATGATGATTATAATATTAAAAATTTTCCAAAGATATTTGAAATATTGAAGATTGAGTCTCCAGAAATAATTTGTATGTCTAGATTTATACCCGGTGGCAGTATGGAAAATGGACCTTTTATAAAAACAATTATAATGAGAGTCGTTAATTTATATTTCAGATATATTGCGAACTTACCAACGTCCGATGCAACAAATGGTTTTAGAATATTTTCAAAGAAAATAGTCAATAATATTAATATAAAAACCAAAAAAGGTTTTACATATAGTCTAGAATACTTAATAAAAGGTCACAAGAAAGGTTATAAAATTTCCGAATTTCCAGCTTTATGGAAAGAAAGAAAAAAAGGTCAAAGTAGGTTTAAAATAGGTAGTTGGGCAGTGGAGTATTTAAAGTTATGTTTAATTGCAATAACACCAAATTTTATTAGTAAAAATTAATTTAAGATGAATAAAAAAGTAATTACAGTTGTCGGCGGTTGTGGCCACATAGGTTTACCACTTTCTATCATATTATGTAACAAGGGTTATGATGTAATTGCATATGATTTAAACAAAGAAATATTTAAAGATATTAAAAAGGGCAGAATGCCATTTTTGGAAAATAATGGCCAAATTCAATTAAAAAAAGCTTTAAAGACAAAAAGACTGACGTTAACAGATAAACCAATACTTAAAATGAAGACTGGAGATTTCATTATCACAATTGGAACACCTGTCGATGAATTTTTAAATCCATCAACTAATTTATTAAAAAAATGTATAAAAGATTTATCAAATTATATATCTGATAAATCATTAATTATGTTAAGGTCTACTGTTTCACCAGGAACAACTGAATGGTTAAGCAATTATCTTAATAGATCAAAAAAAAAAAGAATTTATGTTTCTTTTTGTTTAGAGCGAGTTGTTCAAGGTCATACTTTTGATGAAATTGGATCAATACCGCAAATTATAGCGGGGACCTCAAAGGAAGCAAATAGACGCTCTTCTAATTATTTTAAAAAAATCACAAAAAAAATTATTTTTACTTCTCCAAAGGAGGCCGAGTTAACAAAACTTTTTTCTAATGCATTCAGATATATTCAATTTGCAATCGCAAATCAATTTTTTATGTTAGCAGATGAATACGACTTAAATTTTAAAAATATAAGAAAAGCAATGACCATGAGTTACCCGAGAGCAGAAAACCTGCCATCACCTGGGTTTGCTGCTGGACCATGTTTATTTAAAGATACTATGCAACTAGTTTCATTTGCCCAAAATAATTTTACACTAGGGTTTAATGCAATGCTAATAAACGAAGGCTTAATACTGTATTTGATAAAAAAAATTGAAAAAATGACAAATTTAAAAAACAAGTCTGTCGGATTGCTCGGAATGGCATTCAAAGCTAATATTGATGATACCAGAGCGTCTTTAAGTTTTAAATTAAAAAAATTGTTAGAAACAAAGTCAAAAAAAGTATTTTGTAATGACCCTTACATAAAAAACAATAAATCGTTGGTAAGTATCAATCAAGTATTGAACTGTGATATTATTATAGTTTGTGTACCACATAAAGATTATAAAAAATTAAAATTTAAAAAAAATAAAATCGTAATTAATATTTGGAACTAAAATGAAAAAAATTCTTGTTACTGGTGGAACAGGTTTTATTGGATCTGCAATAGTTAAAAATTTATTAAAAGATCACAAAGTAACAGTTATTGATAATAATACCAGAGGTTCAATCAAGAGACTTAATTTTAATAAAAAAAATTTAAAGTTTATAAATTGTGACATAAGAGATAAAAAAAAAGTATTTAAATCAATAAAAAATCAGGATATTGTCATTCATCTAGCCTACATAAACGGCACAAAATATTTTTATTCGAAACCTCATGAGATTTTAGATATAGCTATAAAAGGTTTAATGAATGTTGTTGATGGATGTATTAAATATAAAGTAAGAGAGCTGGTTCTTGCATCAAGTTCAGAAGTATACCAAACACCAGGAAAAATACCTACTGATGAAAACGAAATGATAAAAATTCCAGATATATTAAATCCCAGATATTCATATGGAGGTGGTAAAATTCTTACTGAATTAGTCGGAGTAAATTATGCAAAAAAGTACTTTAAGAGATTAATAATTTTTAGACCGCATAATGTTTACGGATCTGATATGGGCAAAGAACATGTTATCCCAGAATTAATAAGTAAAATTAAAAAACTTGATGCAAATAAAAAATTAGTCATTCAAGGGTCAGGAAATGAGACAAGATCATTCATTCATATAAGTGATTTTGTTAAAGCATTGAGAATTTTGATGAAAAGAGGCAAAAACTGCAATATTTATAACATAGGTACCAATGAGGAAATTAGAATTAAAACGCTAGCTAAATCACTTTTAAAAATGATGGGAAAAAAAAATAAAATTCAAACATCAAAGTTAAAAAAAGGAAGCACACTTAGAAGGTGTCCTAATATAAGCAAAATTAACAAAATCGGATTTACTCCTAAAATATCTCTTAAAAATGGATTGCAGTTAGTCTTAAATAAAAATGACCAAATTCAATAATTTCAAATATAAAAATTGTCAGATATGCGGTTCCAAAAAATTGGACGTATATTTAGATCTTGGTTACCAGCCAACCGTTAATGACTTTGCCAAGATTGGTGATAACAGAGTCACCACAGAATTTTATCCATTAAAAATTGTTTTATGTAATTTGTGTGAATTACTACAGTTGGATACAAAAATAGACACAAAAAAAATATTTCCACCGAATTATGCATACAGGTCAGGTACAACAAATATCTTAATTCAAAATTTTTTAAATTTAGCAAAGGACATTGAGAAAACAAAAATTCTTAAACCTAGAGACAAAATACTTGATATTGGTTCAAATGATGGGACTCTCCTTTCTTCTTTTGATAAGCAATATTTTAAATTAGGTGTTGAGCCTACCGATGTAGCTAAATTAGCAAAAAAAAAGGGTATTAATACAATTCAAGCACCATTTAGCTTTAAATTATCTAATCAATTAAAAAAAAAA
>TARA_B100000963_G_scaffold151664_1_pt1 | contig 14934 bp, 3 predicted proteins | sample TARA_B100000963 | Tara Oceans TARA_B100000963 (sample SAMEA2622097) | marine metagenome | biome: marine biome (ENVO:00000447); feature: surface water layer (ENVO:00002042); material: "saline water (ENVO:00002010), including plankton (ENVO:xxxxxxxx)" | depth 5 m | reverse complement strand
TTTGACACTACACTTGTTTTGATACAAAATAAAAAAAAGTGGATTGGCTTACCAATTTCTAATTACTATAGAGGTTGGAGATTTCCTCTTACTAATTCACTAGTCAACAATATGACTGTTTTTCCAATTAATGAACGATTACAGAAATATACTCACTCTTATTTTATAAGTGGATTTATATCTGGAATTATAGCATTTCCTACAGTTTATGGATTTAATCATTACAAAATTCATAAACAAACTAATCAAAAAACGTCTATCCAAAAATTACTTAAGGGACGTGGATTATTATCAACTTTTTTACGTGAAACTACTGCTATGAGTCTATATTTTGGAACTTATTACTGGGCTAGAGAAAAGGGATACAATACCTTCTTATCAGGTGGGTTTTCTGGTTTAGCAAATTGGACTTTTTCATATCCTATAGATGTAATTATGAGTAGGCAAATAGCTCAAAACATAAGTATTTCTCAAGCATATAATCAGGGAGCATTATGGAAAGGATTTTCTATTTGTGCTTTTAGAGCGGTATTGGTAAACTCTATCAACTTTTCTATATACGAATTTGTAATGAAGAGTTTGTAAGTTTCAAAATGTTATATATTTATGAATGAATATATAACACATATTTTATATTATTCGATTAATGTTTTGGTAAATATACTACGGTTAATTCTGATTTTAAAAATGTAACCCCCGTCCCACCGAAATTATTGAAGTAAACTTGGAAAGTATCATCTGGCAGTCTGTCGGCTCGATTTGTTGCTTTTATACCAATCTTTATAATATCGTTAGCTTCAAAATCAATTCGTGAGTTTATATCACCTGGGTTTATTTCAAATGCCCACCTATGTTTTTGAGAAGAAGAACGTACTGTTCTATTGTTTAAAAGTCCTGAAGGACCTGATAAAATAGTTCCAGCTTTTATTGGAGTGTTATTATTTATTTGTATCATTAAATCTATTGTAGATGATTGACCTAAAGCGTTTCCTCGTTTAATTGCAAATATACCTTTACTTGGTGCACTATCTGAATGGCCTAACAACCCCCCGAAATCTATAGCAGTTACATATCCTGCATGAGCTGTTTTAAATGCGTTTTGACTAAGGGGAATTGGGAATGGAGTATTTAATTGGTTAGGCCACGCATTACCGGTGGACCATAACCCCTTCATTTGGGTATTAGATGGATATGCCTCCGTTCCTATATATTCCTCTGGCCAGAAATTGGATGCAGAAAGATTACCAGAGCTACCCGTTGGATTAAAATTTGTAGTTGTATCAAATAAAATAATTGTTGTGGGTGCCATCAATATTTGAGGAGTCGTTGAACCAGCTGGACCTTGAACTGCTGGTTTTATAATTAAAGAGCTTAAATTATAATCAAATATCATAGTTCCATCTTGAGTGCTACTATTATTTAAATTATTATAAATATCACTTGACAGACCACTTAGTATTCTAACAGGGCTATTAAAACCGACAGCCTTAGCATTAACACGGGTGCTACTAGTATTCCATTTATTATCAGCTTGTACAATCATATTTCCAACTCGATTATCATCACCAAGTAAATTTTTAATATTTAAAATATCATTACCATTCATATCTATATCGCTATTCATATTCAAACCTCCTTCAATTAATACTCCATTTAAGAAGTCTTCCTTTAAAGTAGAACCTATTTCCTTATTTTGATCTACATAAACTATAGATTCACTATAGTTTCCTAGCGATGCATATTCAGTTCCAAAATTTGATACAGGCACCCCATTATTTTTTGAATATACTGTTGGATTATTGTCTACTTCTATTAAATTTTCATTTACTACCCAACCAGAATCGTTTGTATTCTGCCATACTCTAATATTCATAGAACTAACATTACCTCCATAATATGGATTATAAATTGGGCGCCCCAAATTATCGTAACCAGTTATACTTGCTGCTCCATTAGAAACAGACGGGCATCTAATTTTAACTTGTAAAACATTTCCTTCATAAGTTCCAGCAGCTACTATTCTTACTGCTATAAATCTATTTCGCACATAATATTGATTAGATAATACTTTTAAACTAATTTTGTCAAAAAATGCATTTGCTATGAATTTTATATGATGATGGTGACTACCTGTTTTGTCTGTTATTTCAAAAATAGCATTAGCCCTAAAATCATTTCTTTCTATACACTCCCAAGGTCCAATTCCAGAATTACTTCCAGTACTCTGAGCAAATATACCTGTTTTTGCTATTGTAACCCAATCACCATCAACTACTCCTAATGTATCTACTTCTGATGAACTTAAATCAACAACAGCTTCCTGCACGTAGGCTCTATCCGTAAGTTGTCCATGGTGGTCTGGATATGAATTAATTTTTGTATTTCTACCATCATGACCAGCTACCACATTATATATTGTCCCCCCATATGTTCTAGTGATAGGTAAATTATTGCCAACATCTAAATCTGTTTTTACAATTGTTTTATCCGTTGAAGAGTCAACTTTAAAAGCATAAGGTTTATCAACGCTAGATTGATTCCTATTATAATTTGGAGTAAATATAATTGTGTCTGTATCATCAATTCCATCATTTATAGTAAATTTTATTTTACCAGTGTTACCATCACGATTTGCTAGTAAAACTCTACTATCTTTTGCTGTTGTATCTCCTCGTAAGTTAAAACTAATTCTTGTATTATCCAAATGTGATTCCGCCCATCCAGTATTAAATAATAAATTATGACCAGCTCCTTCAATTATTGTATTTTTTTCAGAATTGGTATATATTTTTGCTGAACCATATGGTAAGCCGTTTGCGTTGGTGCCTGATGCAAGTCCGGTTCCTGTTCCATTTTGAGACACTAATTCTATCATTGGTGCAGGTGGTTCTATAAATCCATTTCCAGTATTAACTGCTGGACCAGAATTAAATATTTTCAATCCACCATAATTTGCTTGCACTCCACCATCATCTGCTTCCACATAATCAGGATCTTTCACATTAATTATTACATTTCCATGTTCAGCATTTAAAATAAGATTATTATCGTAATCCCTTGTTGCTGTAGGTATATAATTTGTATCTAATATATTAGAATTTTCTGTAATACTAGGGCAATCTGCATTACTATTTGCTGATGTATAAAATCCTGTATCTCTAGTTAAAATTAATTTATTTGTTCCTAACCTTTTTGATTTAAAAGTAATTGTTTCTGATGTTATATCATCACCTAATTCTACTTTATCAATTATAGTACTGCTGTTGAATTGACCAATCCCACTTCCAAAATTACTATTCCCAGCCCAATAATTTGCTGGTCCTGGTCTATCCGTGCTTATTATTCTATTATCTCTATTGTTATAAATCTCAACATAACATTCTACATTATTTCTGTTGATGTTGCTATCATATTCACATCGACAATAAAGCATTACTCGTGTAGGGTTAGTAGAATTTTGAGTATCTTTAAGAATTTCCAAAGATTTGATTATAGTATTGGTGGGTGACAAGGAAACAGGAAAACTAGAAATGTGTTGACTTATAATATTTATATTTCCTTTTACAGACATACTACTACTATTACTCCATATATATGATACATTAAATAACACCTCTTGAGTATAAATATCACCACTACTATTTAAATCATAGTTTAATCTTAAATATACCATAGCATTAGCAGCAGCATAATTTTTATCATAATAATAAGTATCATTAGGATTCTTTGTAAAAAACACCTGACAGATGTAATTACTGGGAAAATTAGGTGCTTGTTTTTCCCATTTTTTTATTAAATTATAACCTTGGACAAATAGTTCATTTTCAGCTACTAAAACATTTCTAGTTCTTATTCCTTCTTCTGTTATTCTGGTAGACATATCATATTCATACATGGTCACTGAAGTTTGGTTCCCCGTAGAAGGTTGACCTGGTATTTCATTCATAGGAAGCGTATTATCAAAATCAAAATTTTTAATTTTCCAGGCATTATCATATGACGAACCTTCATAATTTATTGTTTTATTACTATCATTTTCTGTTATTCTTACCTGAAATCTAAGTTTTTTGTCTAGTGTAGTAAAACCGTTGTTCTGCATCAGTTTATTCCATGAAGAAACAACGTTTATGTCGTTGGATCCTGTTTGCTGGAATTTAATTAATCCATAATCATTTATGTTATAATCAAAATGTATATAAACTTTATATTTTCTGTCATTATTATCAAAAACTAATATGATTTTTTTTACCGGTGAATTTATATAAAAGTCATCAAAAGTTGATCGTATAGCATGAAAAATTACTTCACCCTTTGAGCTTGAATGTTTTCTATAACCATTAATACCTAAGTAGAATTTTGAATTGAATTTAAAATCACCACTACCAGATGCACGCGGCACGTTATTTTGAATAACTTCTATTTCAAAAAATCCTAAATTTACTGTGCCACCATAAACTTCATCACATTCAGCTATTAAATAGTACCCATAAATATTTGGACTAGGATCTGCTGAAGCTAAATTATAATTACTACTACTTCCAATTGGAGAAACCTGTGTCCAGTACTGGGCTGGTGGTGCATTTGGAGGAGGTCTCTGTATTTCAAATGTAGAAACTTGTATTAAATCTGTATCTTCTGAAATTAAATTTTCACTAATATCCACATTATTAAAAGAGGCATCTAAACCAGCTCCACTAGCACCTAAAGGTCCTTCATATCTTATAAAAGACATTAATAAAGGACCTGTGCTTCCAGTTGAAGCTGAAGTAATTTTCCAATTAAATGCACTATCATCATCTCCATAAAGTAAAACATAACCACTTTTATTATCAAAAACCATCAAATGAGGAGAAAATCCTTCTTTAATTTCTATTGGATTTTGATTTGTGGTATCTGCATAAAATCTCTGTTCGTAATGTCTAAATCCACCTTTCTTAAAATTAATAGAATATCTTAACGCAGATAATTCTGGATTAGTGGGATCTGGTATATACCAAGTTGTTTTTACTAACTGCCCTGGTTTAGTTTTGTTTGATGTTGGGTGTTCGATTAACGGAATTCTATGATAATATGTTAAATGAGGATAACCAATACTACTTAACTTATAGCCTGGATAACCAATTACATTTGATATTTCATTAACAGGAATACTAGAAGGAACACCACCTGGTGACACATTAAAACTTATATCAAATTTATCATCTAGACCAATTACACTATTTTCACTTATTGGACCAAAACCTGAAACATTTCTCAATTGTCCTGGTATTTCATCTGGAACTTCATTACTAAAAATATCTTTATTTAATATATTTTCTACGAATGGTTTTTGTGCTACATCGTAATAAGCTGCTTCTTTTTCAATATCAACAACTCCTCTAGATTTTTTCCATAAATTATCTATTTTATCATCAATTGTTAGAGACATTTTATAATATATATTAATAAATAATTTGATATATAACTAATTATTTATTAATCTTATAATCTACCATATTTTATTTTTATACTACTTATTTTACGTCCATTACTATTAAAAGTTCCACTATTTAATTGATTTGCATCATTTTTTAAACCTATTCTATAAAAAATTTTATCAATATTTGCAAATCCTGTAGATAATCCATTTATTTCAAATCCGTATTTTATTACTCCGGTATTATTTATTGAATTAGGAGAGAAACATCCAACACCGTCTCCAAAAGTTCCAGACTGTAATTGTCTCTGACAGTCCATCCAACCACTTCTATAAATAGGATTACCGTTTACATCTGTAAACATTTTTGCATTTGTTTTACCATTATAAAAAGAACCAACGCCGCAAATATACATTATATAATCTGTCCCTAAAGTTAATGCTGTAGTGCCTGAGCCTGTGTTAACTGCTGTTTTTGTTCCATTTATGTACACCTCTACTCCGTTAAACTGCTGAAATCCACTAGTTTGTCCTCTCCATTCTTCAGAACTATCTTCTATTACTATAAATTTATAGTCATCTGTAATTGTAAAATTACCTTCACCATCATAATTCGTAAAAGTATAATTCCAATTTTCACCAGTAGTTCCTTTTGAAGAATAATCATTAGTATTCTTATGATAGTTGCTATAATCGATATAAGGATTTTCATCATTTGTTGCTGTTCCTCCTGATAAAAATCCCGATTTAAATGAACCGTTTGTCCACATTAATTGATTATCTTCTAGAGTTGTTGGACCTGAAACATGGTCATGATCATAATCATTATTATACCATTCATGATCTGTCGAATAACCAGATAAGTTGGTTGAATATGTCCCTCCTAGCCAATATGCTGAGTTATTTTGTGGTCCAGTTCCTTTGGCTCCTCTAGGATCTTTTAGTTTATATTTACTATAATTAGAACCATTATTGATTAATTTTTCTGGAAGAGAACCAGCACTAGCAAAACTAACACCATTATACGTATAGTCCCACCAAAGTATATGTTTTGCTGTTGCAGAACCCCAATCCCATAAACCGTGACCAGAAGCAGGAGGACAAGGTGGGGGCCAACAGGGTGGACCAGGTGGAATAGGTGGTCCACCTCCACCTCCACTTCCACCTCCGCTACTTGAGGAATAAAGTTGGTTTGAAAAAAAATGATTTAAAAAATGAGAGTGTGTTCTGTAAATGTTATTTTTACTTGTTACTCTAAGGAAAAATTGGGAATCATATCCATCTGCTAATGTTCCACTACTACCATCTCCTTCTTTTCCATTTCTAGAATATTTATATGTGCTTCTAAGGGGACTTAATGTATTAGCTACATCTATAGTAGGATTGTAAGTATGATTTTGAGTTCCGGTTATAGGAAAATTCCACTCTATTTGTCTATTTGATACACCAGCTGTATCTATCATAATTGTTTGTCCTAATGCGGTGGCCGCTTTATCATATCTATAAAATATCTCAAAAGTCATCAAATGCTCACCAGAAGGCCACGTCCACCATTTGTAAATATCCTCTATATGAAAATGTAGACTTAATGGAATATTACCGGTAGGCATAGAAAGTCCAAATAACTTTTGCGTGTTAATTGTTGATACATTTACCTGTGCGACTGTAGAGTCTGGTAAAATATCAAAAGTTGAAACATGTCCTAAATTAAATCTTATGGTTTTGGAACCCAATAGTGTTGCTACATCACGGCTTTGAGCTAAAACCAAACTATATGGATTATAATTATTATGACTTATATCATCTACTTGAAATGAATTACCACTACCGTCAGTTGTTATATTATAAATTCCTGTATTATGTCTTATTTTATGAATATTATAGTATCCTCCATATTTTTGCTGAAGCACCGTTGGTAAATTATTAACTGGTCCGACTGCATCATCACTTACAACCGTTAAGTTAAGAGAATGAGGGTCAGCAGGTGTGCTAGTTTCTTCTGTAAAAGTAGCTGGATATGGAACTTTTGCGTTTTGTGTATCTCCATGCCATGCGTATAAATTTCCTGTATCTACACTAGGTAGAGGACTCATAACAGAACCACCCTGATAAGCATTAAATGTAAGACTATATTTAAAAGTATCAGTATCGTATATACTTTCTCCAACATCGGTTAAAGATGGATTGTTTCCTTGTCCATGAGGGCAAGTTATAAAATTTGTTACAGATGCATCGGCAAAATTAGTAACCGAACCATAAGTTCCCGAATTTAGAGAGGTGGAATAATCTGATGCTATATTAAAACTTATATCTAATATACTTCCAGAGGAGTCAATCATAATAGCATAATGCTGATTTCCATTTACATCCCTTACATCTGCTAGTTTGGTTGTATCATTACTAGACGCACTAGGATAGTTTGGAGGTGGATTTGTTAAACGAATTTGATATTCAGGAACTTCATTTGTATTTTCAAAAATCTCATTCACATTGCCCCAATCAGATAAAAAATTATTATTAACGCTACTATTGAATATTTTTATAGATGTGTTTTGTGTATTTGAAAAACCCGTTTCTTTATTTAATGTAGAGTATGCATTAGGAAGTGCAAATGCTTTAAAATGTGGTCCTGCAGAATCAGGAAATTTATTATTCATAAAGTAATATCCACTAATATCATAAACATGTTGTGGATATGCCTCTAATCTGTTATTATGTGAAAAAATATTTGGCTTTATAATCCATGAACCTGGATTAGAAACTCCGCTACTTACATTTACAATATGACTATTACTATTTGTTAAAGGAGTATTATAACTAACGTCAGTAAATATAAATGTATCTTTATTACAATATTCAAACTGGTTCTGCATACTTGTATTGAATGAACCCAATTGAACACTTGAATTTAAGAGTGATCCACTTAAGTCAAATCCAAATTCTCCTAGTATATCGGCATTTGTATTAAAAGCTGTATTAAATGACAGATCCATTACTCCACTATGTTCCATTTTTATAGTTCCAATTTCTGAGACACTTGGATAATTTTCCTTATTAAATGGAGGAGTAGGATCAAATCCTATTGATGTCGGGGCACCACCAGGACCATAATTTCCTAATTCAATATAAACATTTGGATCTTGTGGAATTTCAGTCCAATTTAAAATTCCGCTAATATCTCTTTCGGTTTTATCTGGGCTCCAAGTATGTGGGGAAGTCATTTTATCACAAGACCTATTATCTAAAGCAACTCTAAATCTATATTGATATTGAGCGTCTAAACATGAGGTGTTTCTATACGTGTAGTCACCACCAATTTGTTGTCTTGTAACTGCCTGTTTACCAGCATCATTTACTATAACAGCTGTTTCTATATCTTTAAAAATAGAATATCTTCCTATAGCATTATTAATTTGACTGCCACCATATTCTGTAGACTCACCAACACTACCATTAGTTACTAGTGCTCCACTTAAATCGCGCCAGTCACCATTAGGTATCATAGTTATATTTCCATTCGAGTCTGTATCATATGTTTTTACTTGTATAACTATTCTTTCATGAAAAGGAAGTTTATTCATACTTCTAGTTATAGTATTCCATATATCAGCGTCAAAATTTGCTCCTTTTAATCCACAATTATTATTGTTTGTTGCATAATAAATTTGATCCAAATTTTCATTACCACCAAATATTTCTGTATGTACATTATAAAAATCAAAAGCAGCACATTTTTGTGGAGGATTCCGCCAACTTAACGTTATTTCAGGTGGAATAGAAGTTGAAACAGTATAACCGTCTCCAACTAAAGTTACTGCATCTGGTATTGCAAATAACCATTTATTTAATGATATATCTAAAGTTGAAATATCACTAGTATTTTGACTTATATCTTCTACTAAATCATTATATGAAGCATCACTTATACTACCACCTGAGCCACCGCCTGACCCTATTGCACCTAAAGGACCAATATATTTCATAAAACTAATTCTTGGTCTTTTTGTTGAATCGACAGGAGCGGTTGTGCTAGCGTCTAAAGTAAATTTTATACCATTTAAATGTTGTTGTGTTACATTTAATGTTAAAATACCTGTAGCATAATCTATACTCCAATTTACTTTATTTTGAGACAAATTTGTAGAATATTCAGCTCCAGGTTGAGCCTGCCATAATTGCGTCGTGCTATTATAAAACTCAACAATTGGTGTAAAATTATCATTAGAAAAACTTATACCCGCTGGTATCATATTTGATAATAAATTATTATCTGGACTAGCTAACTTTGTAGCATCTTTTTTTAACCACCAAAAAGATGGATTTCCTGCTTCAACTGGTTCCAAATATACTCTTTTATAAAATTCATAATAGTCTAATGATGGAAACAACTTAGATAATTTATATGAACCTATTTTTTGATCTTCTGGTAATAAGGCACTAGAAGGCCATTCTGAGTCTTCAACATCAGGTATCAAACTATTTGGAGGATTTGGATCATTACCAGAACCATCATATAATGCTCTAACTGAAACCTGAAATGGTATATTTTTTGATATATCTACACCAAAAATACTGTTATTTAATGTAATTGATTTTCCTTCATATAATTCTTGGGCGTATGTCCTTGTAGTTACATTAGATGAAAACCCATCTAACTTCGTTTGAGACTTAAAATTTTCCTTTTTAAACAAATAATTTGTTTTGTTATCATTGTTTAATAAATTACTAGACATATATAATATTATATCAAATAAAATATTATATTATGGAACTTTTGTAATATTAATTGTATCAATTTTTTCACCTTCTAATAAACCAATTAATATGTATTTGTTTGGTGCATTTACAGCTAAATCCCTTATTACTGGTGCATCTTTTGTTCCTGAATCCCAGCAACCATTATTACCGCCACTTGTTTGAGCCGTATCAATTGATTTTATTGAACTCGCAGATGGTACACTATTACTTATAGCATTTAACCAAGTTGAATAATCGCTAGAGCTACCATCTACTGTAAAAGCAGACTGTTTATATTCACAATAAAACAACAAATAATTGTCTACTAAATCTAATGCAGTTCCGTTATATTTTAATTCAACTTCTGTATTTCCACTATTATTACCAGTTAGTGTTGACTTTAAAGATAATAATATCCATTTTATAGCGGTTTCATTAATTATTGGGGCAATTGGAAACACCTGTGTATCTCTGTTTGTTATACCTAGTGCGCCTCCTAAATTTATTTCACTTCCAAGATTACCTTTTAATTGATAATTTATGGAGTGTACACCGCCGCCTTGATCAAAATAAGTTCCATAATCTATATATGGATTATTTACACCACTTCCTAAATAATTACTACCAACAAATGATTTATTACACCACATAGCCTGACTATTATTTAATTCCGCTGTGTGATTATACAAAGTGCTGTATGCAGGATTGGGAGTGGCAGTGAGTGGACCTAATTCTGGTAACCGGCATATCTGATTAACTGCTGCTGGGTTTCCCGTTTTTCCCCAAGGTCCAGTTGTGGTTAATGTTGGTAAATTTAAAAGTTCTACTTGTGTATTTATATTACTACTTAAAGATACTGGAAGCTTAGATGTATTTACAGGCCATGTGTAATCGAAAAATAATTCTTTTCCAAGACCGGGACCAAATTTAAATTGGGAATTATTTACACTAGTATCAGTAATTGTTTGAGGTGTTAAAGTAACATTATTAGAACATTCAATCTTATTATCTTTAATACCAAATAGTGGTTTTGGATTAGGAGTTGCTTCAGTTACTGAACGAGAATATTTTCCATCTCCAGTTCCATTTGTTCCCACCAGTGCCTTTTTACCCTCGTGTAATTCTACATAAAATGGTGAAGGATTAGTATCAGTTGGATTTCCAGTTGCTCCAGTAAAGGAAATAGTTGTTGACGATGTACCACTTACACAGTCAGCAGTCCATTTAACATCATCTGTATTATTGTTATTTAATGTGAATGATGTTTTTGTTCCGTCTGGATCATATACAAATTCAGCTTTCACTAATGTGCCATTAAATTGAGATGCACGAGGAATCCAATATTCATGAACATTATTTAAATCAAATGATAAACTTAACTCTAAACCAGGTGTTCCAAAGTGACTATTATTAGTAGAGGCAGCTGGTAATCTTTTTATTCCAAACCAATCTTGGAAGGAATTAGACGCACCATTAGTATGTGTATTCACTGCAATATTAGTAATTGTGATAGCGTTTGGAGGTGTTTTTCCAGAATTAAATTCAAATTCTTTTGTGGTAGTTGTAGATGCAGCTAAGTCTTTCTCAATAATATGATTTAATTTTAAAATATATGGATTATAACCGTATAATGCAACGTCTTTATAGGTGCCTCCATTCAAATCTAACTCAACAGATACATTATTAATATCAAATCCTAAATAATAACCTCTTTTATCTGAATAATTAGTAAGAGGGTCGTTTTCCGCTACATCAAAAGAAGCAGATTTATCGAATTTTAATTTGTATGTAGTATCAACTTCTTGTGCTCCATTTATTGGATTATTTGTCCAAGTTAAACTTTCATTATTATCCCAACCATAAACTTCACTATCTATTTTTTTATTAGTAAAATTGGCATCAACATTTGATATTTCTAATTCTACCTTACCTAAAAGGGTATTTTTTGCTTTTGTCCCTATAAACGAATCGGCATCTACTAGTTCAGAATAAGTTTGGTCTGACGGATTGATTTTTGGGTCACCGTGATTAGCCAATTGTCTGAAGGTATCATTACCAGTATTTATATATAAAGTTGAACCAGAAGGAACAAAATATACAGGTAACTGTGTTTGCGCCGTTTGACGTTTTCTACAAATTGTAGCTTGAATATTATTAGTAACAACAGAACCATTATTTGATATATCCACTTCACACCACCCTGAAGTAGAAATAGCATTAGTCATCGCAGATTCGTAATCAGAATTATTGGTTAAATTACAATCTGCTCTAGGTAATATTGGAATTACTTTTGTTGCCCCAGTTCCACTACGTTGAGTTAAAGGTGATGTGCTATTTAATCCATTATAATTTGTTCCTTCATATTTATATTCTGGATGTTGTTTTCCAGGCACAACATTCTGTGATAATTCATCAATAATCTTAATATAATCATAAGCAGAAGTTGGTGTTCCATTAGTGGCACTAGTAGATGGATGAGGCCAAAACTGTCTTGTGTCAGGATCTCCTGCTGCTGGTGCTACCAAATGTAAAGGAGGATATGGGGTTGGTTGTGTTGTATCTAAATTATACAAAATATCCATATTGTTATAAGAAAGGTCTCTCGCATTTATTCCATTTACTTGAACTCTATCTTGTCCTGCTGTGACTCCAGAATTACTAATAAAAGAAAAAGAACAATCATATCCAACAGATACTATTGATGTATTATTCCAAGGAATATTTAGTGACTGGTCCTTACTAGCCGGACCTTCACCACCAAAATATGTTCTAGAGCCAGTTGGAGAATTCCAAAATATTAATTGACCTAGAGCAGCTGGAAGTAATCCAGGTTGTCCCAATATTTGATTTTCAAATAAACAGACATTATGTTTATTGTAATATAAATCATTTTGTGAGACATCGGTTTTTATTAAAGAATTGTTTCTGTAATATAATGCTATATCATAAGTGTTTGCTGGTTGTATAACTCCAGTTCCAAGACCACCACCTACGTTTTGTGTTATAGAATAAACATTGGGTAGAGGTGGTATTCCATTAAGAATTGTTGTTGTCTGTCCCGAAATTCCATAACTAAATTGTCCCGGAGCCGGATTTGGGGTCCCTGAACCGGGGTCCCACTGATTGGTAACAGTATTACTAGCAGGATTACTTCCAGAACTATTACCTTGCAATTGAATAGTTGTGTTGTTAGCACTTAATAAAGCATATGCTTCATTTGAAGAACCTAGTACACCTCCTCCATTCTTATGAACAAAATTACCACTTGCATCCTTACAAAACTTTCTATTAGTAGGTCCACCAGATATATCTAACACTAATTCAGTAAATTCAGGCAACCAATTTTCAACAAAATTATTTGTTCCTAGTTGATTTTCTTTATAAAAATATCTAACGCCTTGTTTTCTATTAGTGGTTCCACTTAGTCTATTAAAAGGTTTATCCCATGTTATTTTTAATTGTAAAGTGGGTGTTGTTTGCAATACACAATTACAATCTAACGGCATACCTGGTTGCTTAAAGAAATAGTCATTAAATGATATATCCGTTCCTGTTCCCCCACCACCAGTTCCTTGTTTTAAACTTACAAATGCTGTATTTGAAGTTCCAGCAATATTAAAACTTACATCAAAAGTATCTGTGTCAAAAAATATTCCACTAACATCTCTAGGTTGTGGATTATTTACAAGGAGATGTTGCCCATTATTATCATATTCAAATAAACCTGAGTCTATTATACTATTAGCATTAAATGCTAGATTACTAACATTAGCAGATAAATCTTCAAAAACATTCCAATTTACAGGACAATAAGAAGCATCATAAGTAAATCCATTTAATGTAATATCAACAGGAGTATCTGGAATATTGTAAATATTTCCGCCATTTAAAATTATATCATTTCCAACATTAACATTATTATTTATAAAAATATTATCCTGAAGCCTATAAAAAGCTCTAGGAGCACCAGATGGATCTAATACTTGTGGATTAAAACTAACATCAAAATTTGTTATATCAAAATATACATCATTTACTTTTCTATGCATAGGATTGTCAGATATATCAAAGTCTCCATTTAACGAAATATCATATAAACCAGCATTTAAAACACCATTTGATAAATCTATGACTTTTTGTTGAATTGGTCCAAAAATTCTCCAATTGACTGGACAACCCGACGCATCATATACTATTTTAAAATTTGAATTTTGTGATCCTGATTTATAATAATCATTAGGATAAAATCCTGTTATTTCATTAGATTGTATTAATGTGTATGGTTTTGGAACATCGGGAATATTATAAATATTTGATGGTTGTTGGTTTATAGTCATTCCAGAAATATCAACATGTCCTACTTGATTAGGATTTGTATTTTGTATTAACTGAGAATTGGTAGCAAATTTACCCATAAATAAAAAATATGGATTTTCTTCTGCCCTTTGTGTAACCTGAAAACCTATTGGATTAATTTTATTTCTATTGTAAGGACCACCAATAGATGAATTTAAACTTCTTCTATATGATAAATTAAAATACTGATTATCATTAGGCCCTGCTGTAGTTTGTGCCTCTTCTGTGTTTCTAGGAGCACTTTGATATGTTAATAAATTTTTTTGACCCGCCATATTTGTGTTTTGAATTATGGGTGGTGTGTATCTAAAATCTCCACTATCAAAATTATTATTAGACATGATAATATATATTAATAACATAAAATATATTACATATCATTCCTTTCATTTATTATATCCAATTTTTCATAATTATTTTCAGCA
>TARA_B100000963_G_scaffold201281_1_pt1 | contig 14936 bp, 15 predicted proteins | sample TARA_B100000963 | Tara Oceans TARA_B100000963 (sample SAMEA2622097) | marine metagenome | biome: marine biome (ENVO:00000447); feature: surface water layer (ENVO:00002042); material: "saline water (ENVO:00002010), including plankton (ENVO:xxxxxxxx)" | depth 5 m | reverse complement strand
GCTGTTTTTATTTCTGGAACAGGAAGTAATTTAAAAAATCTCATAAAATTTTCATTAAAAAGAAAATCTCCGATTCAAATTAATTTAATTATTACAAATAATCCTAAAGCTATAGGACTCCGATATGCAAAAATATATAAAATAAAAAAAAAAATTTATAATTACAAAAAAAAAGAATTCTCTGAAAAAAAATCTCTTAACGATTTAAAATTAAATGATATAAAACTAGTGTGCCTTGCAGGATTTATGAAAATCTTATCCAGAGATTTTATTAAAAAGTTTAAAGGTAAAATTTTAAATATACATCCATCCTTATTACCTAAATACAAAGGCTTAAAAACTCATGAAAGAGTAATAAAAAACAAAGAAAAATATTCAGGTTGTACAGTGCATTTAGTAAACTCTAAACTTGATTCTGGAAAAATAATTATTCAAAAAAAAGTTAAATTATCAAAACAAGAAAGCCCATCATCTCTTAGAAAAAAAATCTTAAAACATGAACACAAATTATATCCTAAAGCTATCAGTAAGCTATTTGCTAATCTTTAAAGAAAAAATCTATTTCAATTTTCGCATTTTCAATACTATCTGAACCATGTACTGAATTTTTATCTATGGAAATACCATATTTTTTCCTAATAGTGCCCTCTTCTGCGTCCTTAGGATTTGTTGCTCCCATTAACTTTCTGTTGTCAAATATTGCATTCTCTTTTTCAAGGATCATAGCAATAATTGGACCAGATGAAAGATAGGAACATAAATCATTGTAGAATGGTTTTGTTTCATGAACTTTGTAAAAATTTTCAGCCTCTAATTTTTCTAACTGAATTTTTTTTTCTTTAGATATATTGAAGCCACTTTTAATAAACATTTGTTTAATTTCATTTTCTAAATTTCTTTCAACTGCATCAGGTTTGATTATAGATAAAGTTTGTTCAATATTACTCATAGAAATCCTCTATCAACTGATTTAATAATCTTACTCCAAACCCAGTGGCACCGTCAGAGTTTAGAGATCCTCCATATTTTGAAAATGCCATTCCTGCTATGTCTAAGTGTGCCCAAGGAGTTTTGTTTAAGATAAATCTTTGTAAAAACTGAGCTGCAGTTGTTGAACCTGCCCCTCCAGCATAATTTATGTTTTGCATATCTGCATTCTTAGAATTTATTAATTTATCATAATTTTTATCAAGTGGCATTCTCCAAACCCTTTCTCCAACTTTTTGACCAGACTCAAATAGTTGATTAGATAATTTATCACTATTTGAAAAAAGTCCGGCAAATTCTGAACCTAAAGAAACTATAATCGCTCCAGTTAAAGTTGCTAAATCGACAATAAATTCAGGTTTATATTTTTTTTCTGTAAAAGTAAGTGCATCTGCTAAAACTAATCTTCCTTCAGCATCTGTATTTAAAATTTCTATTGTTTTACCACTATAAGATTTCACTATATCTCCGGGTCTTTGAGCATTACCACCCGGCATATTTTCTACAAGACCAACAACACCGACTGCATTTACTTTTGCTTTTCTTAAAGCAAGACTTTTCATTAATCCTACAACTACAGCAGAGCCTGCCATGTCATAAGTCATATCCTCCATAAATTTTGCTGGTTTAAGGGAAATTCCGCCAGTATCAAAACAGACTCCTTTTCCAACAAAAGCTAAAGGCTTCTTTTTTGATTTAGATCCTTTCCACTCCAAAGTAACAAGATATGATCCCCTAATACTTCCTTGCCCTACTCCTAAAAGTGCATTCATTCCAAGTTTTTTAAGTTTCGCTTCATTATAAATATTTACTTTTAAACCAAACTTTTTTAGTTTTAATAATCTTTTAGCATATTCATCAGGATGAAGAATATTTCCTGGTTCAGAAACTAGATCTTTAGTCAAATTAGTGCCCTCAATCAATGAAGAATATTTTTTATTTCTGTCTAATTTGAAAAATTTATTCTTGTTGATGATTTCTAAATCAAATTTTTTTTCCTTAGTTTTTGATTTATATTTATTGAATTCATATGATTTTAATTGAAGTCCTTGAAGAAACTGATCAAAAAAATACTCATTGTTTGTAGCAGCATTTTTTATATTTTGTTCATAAAAAGTTGTTTTTAAATATAAATTTGATTTTAAAAACATATAAAATTCAGCACCAATCTTTTCAATTTCCAGTGAAGACTGATTTTTTTTTACTCTTATCAAAATAACATTTTGAGTTGCATTAATATTGAATGATAAAAAATTTTTTTTTTTCAAATCACTGGCACTTACAGACTTACTTATAAAACTAGAAAATTGAGCTAATGGTAGTTTACTTAGATCATTATTTCTAAAATCTTGATTAGTAAAAATTACGTGATTTTTAACTGATTTTAAATTTAAACTATTTTTAACACTTATTTTAATTGACATTTTTAATATATATGTACTTTAAGTTGTAATTAAATTGTAAACTAATTGTCGAAAATATATAAATATATTTTGATAGATTTCAATGAAAAAAATTTTGTTTAGAAAATTACTGTTTGATTGTTTAGTTTTTTTTACAATAACCCTTTTTTCTACAGGTATAATCATATGGGTATTTCAGGCTGTAAATTTTTTAGATATCATAGTTGAAGATGGACGAAATTATTTAGTTTATTTAAATTTTTCCTTATTAAATTTTCCAAAAGTAATAAGCAAGTTAGTGCCATTTGTATTATTTTTTAGCTTTATATATGTAATCGGAAAATATGAATTACAAAATGAATTAATTATCTTTTGGAATTTTGGAATCAATAAAATAAGTCTTATAAATTTTTTTATAAAATTTTCATTCTTAATTATGCTATTTCAAATATTTCTTACAGCTGCCGTTGTTCCAAAAAGTCAAGATTTAGCTAGATCCTTTTTAAGAACATCATCAATTAATTATTTAGAAAATTTTATAAAACCAAGAATATTTAATGATGCTGTTAAAGGTTTAACAATTTATAGTAATTCAAAGGACGAATCTGGAAACTTAAAAGAAATTTACTTAAAAAAAGGCTCTGGAAATAATTTTCAAATAACTTTCGCAAAAGAAGGAAGATTTAAGCAGATTGGAAAAAATCAATTTTTAGAATTAAGTTATGGAGAGACAATCAGCGTAGTGAATGATAAAATTACTAATTTTAAATTTAAAAAAACAGATTTTAATTTAAGTAATTTTGAGGATAATACTACTACGTATAAAAAAACCCAAGAAGTAGCAACTCTTGACCTTATTAAATGTTACCATAATTTAATGAATTTTAATTTTCTCACAATTAACAAAAATTTTGAGGTTGAAAATTGTAGAGCAGATAATATCGATAATATTATTAAAGAATTATATAAAAGAATTATAATTCCGTTATATATTCCCGTGTTAATACTAATTTCATTATTGCTAATATTTAAATCTAAAGAAAATGTAAATTATCCTAGATACAGAATTTTAATTTTCTTGATTGGTTTCAGTACAATAATTCTCTCAGAAATGACAATAAGAATGATTGATGAAAATTTTTTTAAAAATATTAAATTTATCATAATTCCAATTATTTTGGCAATAAGTCTTTATTCAAATTACCTAATACGTTTTAAAAATGTGAGTGGATATAAATGAATACGTATACAAAATTTTTAGTTAAAACTTATTTACTATCCTTCTTAAATGTTTTTTTTATTTTTTTTTGTTTAATATATGTTTTAAATCTACTGACAGAATTAGAATTTTTCAAACAGACCAATGTAAGGTCATATTTTCCACTTTATTTGTCTCTAATAAACACTCCAATATTTGTTTTTGAAATGTTTCCATTTATTTTTTTGATATCAACTCAATTTTTTTTTAATACTCTTTTTACCGACAATGAAATGAATATTTTTAAATACTCTGGTCTTAAAAATACAAAAATTTTCTCTATTTTAGCTATAACAACTTTCTTTGTCGGTATTTTGTCAATTTCTATTTTTTATAATTTATCGTCTAATCTAAAGAATTTATATCTTGGATTAAAATCAAATTATACTGATGACAAGAAATATCTTGCCGTTATAACTAATAATGGTTTATGGATCAAAGACATATATAATGAAAATATACTCATGATAAATGCTAGCTCGTTCAATAATAATGAACTTATAAATACTTATATATCTGAATTTGATAAAAATTTTGAAATAAAAAGAAATATTAAAAGTCAAAAGGTAGATATTACAAATAAAGAGTGGATAATTAAAGATGCTGAGGTTTATGTTCAAAATAATAGAGAAAAGTTAAAAACCTTAAAATTTAATACAAATTTTGATTATGAATTAATACAAAATTTGTTCTCAAATATGTCATCCTTATCTTTTATGGAGTTAATCGAAATGAGAAATAATTACAAAAAACTCAATTATTCCTTAACAGAAATAGATCTTCAGCTTTTAAAATTAATTTCATTTCCTTTTTATTTTATTTTAATGTTTATATTTTCAGCAATAATAATGATGAATACCAAAACTTTCAAAAGTAAAAGTATAAAGATCATTATTGGTCTTTTTTTATCAGTAATTATTTATTATATTAATAATTTCTTTTATATACTTGGAAGTTCTGAAAAATTAAATGTTATTGGTTCAATTGCTACCCCTTTAATAATTCTTACTATCATTAACTCTTTTTTAATGAGAAATATAAATGCTAAATAAATATATAATATTTTTTTTTGTAATTTTTAATTTGATTATTTGTAATGCTTCTAGCAATGATCAAATAAATTTTGATGTTTCTGAAATTGAAGTTCTTGATGGTGGAAATAAAATAATAGGTAAAAATAGAGGCACCATAACCACAAATAATGGCATCACAATCAAAGCAGATCAATTTGAATTTGATAAAATAAAAAATATATTGAAAGCACAGGGTAATATAATAATCGAAGATCAAATTAATAAATATAATGTTTCTGCTCAGAAAATTTTATATATCAAAGATGAGGAAAAAATTGAAATACAAGGTAAAGCGGAAGCTTTGATTGATGGTAATTATAATTTTGAAACTGAAAATGTTGAAATACTGAGAAATGAAATGACGATTGCATCAGATGTAGGTGCAACTATCTTGGATAGCATTAATAAAACTCGTTATAAAATCGGAAAATTTAATTACTCTTTAAAAGAAAAAGTCTTAAAAGGTGAAAAAATTTTTATTAACACAAAATATAGTCAGCCTTTTGGTGATAAATATTATTTTAAAAGTGCAATTTTTAATCTTGAAAACCAAAATTATATTGCTCAAGATATAAATATTGATTTAAAAAAAGATATATTTGGTAATAAGAATAATGACCCAAGATTTAGAGGTCTTTCCTCATCAAGTAAAGATGGTATAACAACTATAAATAAAGGAGTGTTTACTAGCTGTAAAAAAAATGACACTTGTCCTCCATGGAGTATTCAAGCTGATAAAGTTAGTTATGACAAAAATAAAAAACAGATACTTTATAAAAATGCTTTAGTAAAAATTTACGATGTTCCGGTATTGTATTTTCCAAAATTTTTCCATCCTGGACCAACTGTGAAAAGACAATCAGGCTTTTTAGTACCTCACATCACTAATTCAAATATTTTAGGCTCTTCAATACAAGTACCTTATTTTTACGCTCCTTCAAATAATAAAGATTTTACATTCAAACCAACTTTGTTCAGTAAAAATGTTTTGATGTTACAAAATGAATTTAGACAACAAAATCAAAATTCATATTTTATTACTGATTTAAATATTGTAGATGGATATAAATCAAAAAAATCAAATGAAGAAAATACACTAACTCATTTATTCGCAAAATATAATACAAATTTAGATTTGAAAAATTTTAATGAAAGCTCAATTAATATTTCAATACAAAAAGCAAATAACGATACTTATCTTAAGATTTTCGACTCAAATATTGTAAATACAGATCTTAAACCAGATAATTTTGATACCTTAACTTCTGATATAGATTTGAATCTTGAAAATGAAAAATATGCTTTAAATGCTGGTTTTACTGCCTACGAAAATCTTTCAAAGCAAAATAGCGATCGATATCAGTTTGTTTTACCTTATTTTGATTTCTCAAGAAATTTTTTTGATGATAATAATTTTGCATCTTTTGATTTTCTTTCACAAGGGGACAACATATTAAAAGACACCAACAATCTTAGATCAAGAATGATAAATAATTTAAATGTTCAAAGTTATGATTATTTTTCAAAAAATGGGTTCAAAAATAATTTAAATTATTATCTCAAAAATACAATTTCTGCTGGAAAAAATAACATAGAGTACGATTCTAGTCCCCATATAAAATTTATGAGCCTTTTTGAATTAGTATCAAGTTTTCCACTTATAAATTTAAGTGAAAATTATATAGATTATTTAAATCCAAAATTTTCTTTCAGAATAAATCCATCAGATATGAAAAGTTACTCAGATGAAAATAGGCAAATTAATAACGATAATATATTTAATATAGATAGACTTGGTTTAATCGATACACTTGAATCAGGACAAAATTTAACTCTAGGAATAGATTATAAAAAAGAAAAAATTGATAATATAAATAAATATTTTGAATTTAAACTTGCCACAGTTTTAAGAACACAATCAAATGAAAATATTCCATCTAATAGTACACTAGATAATGAAAATTCTAACTTTTTTGGTAAAATAACAAATAATCTAAATAATAATATAAATCTAAATTATGAATTCTCAATTGATAACAATTTGAATGAAATTCAATATAATTCATTTGGCACAACTATTACTAAAAATAATTTTGTTACTACCTTTAATTACATTGAGGAAAATGGTCCAATTGGAGGTTCTAACATTTTAGAAAATGTAACAACTTTTAATTTTGATAAACAAAACTTTTTTACATTTAAAACTAGAGAAAATAGAGAAATAGATTTAACAGAGTATTATGATTTGATTTACGAATATAGAAATGATTGTTTGGTTGCGGGTGTTAAATACAATAAAACTTATTATCAAGATAGAGATTTAGAGCCAACAGAGGACCTCATGTTTAGCATTAAATTAATTCCATTGACTTCTGTTCAGCAAAAAATTGCTAATTAGTAAAATGTATTTAATTAAAAAATCAAAAATAATAATTACTATTTTATCTTTAATATTTCTTAATATTCAAAGTGCAAGTACATTAGAAAATAAGATATTATTTAAAGTGGATAATGAAATAATTACTTCATTTGATATTTTTGAGGAGATAAAATTCTTAAAAACATTTAATCCAGAGATGAGAGGTTTAGGTGAGGCAGAATTATTTGAAATATCAAAAAATTCTATTTTTAAAGATAAGGTAAAAAAGATTGAGATTTTAAATTTTGTTACAGAACTAAAAATTGACGATAAGTTTCTATTAAGATTAATTAAAGGAAAATATTCTAAAAAAGAGATTAATTCTATTGAAGATTTTGAAAACTATTTAAAGAATAACAATTTAGATATAGATGTAATAAAAGAAAAGTTTACTATTGAGTTAATTTGGAATGATTTAATTTATCAAAAATTTAATAAAAAAATTGTAATTAATAAAGAGAAAATAAAAAAAGAAATCTTACGAAATCCTCAAAAGAAAATTCAAAGAGAGCTTTTGTTATCCGAAATAATTTTTAACGTAGAAGATAAAAATGATTTTAAAAATAAATATGAAAAAATCCTTATAGACATTGAGCAGAAAGGGTTTAAAAAATCAGCGTTAATTCATAGTAAATCAGATACAGCTATTAATGGTGGTCTTATCGGATGGATCAAAGAAGACAATTTAAATCAAAATGTTAAAAAAATTGTATCTAAATTAAAACCTGGTCAATTCTCAAAACCGATTAGAGCATCATCAGGATTTATAATAATTAAAATAGAAGATAAGAGAGAAAATATATCTAAATTTAATTTTGACGAAAAATTAAAAGAAGTGATTAGATTTAAAACAAATAATCAACTTGATCAATTCTCCAGCATGTATTTCAATAAATTAAAAAAAAATTTGATTATATATGGTTTATAAACCTATAATCATAGTTGCTGGTGAGCCGAATAGTATTTTTTTTGAAATTTTTTTTAAATCATTAAAAAATAAGAAATATAAAAGTCCAGTTATTTTAATTGCTTCTAAAAATTTAATTGAACTTCAGATGAAAAAATTAAAAATAAAAAAAAAAATAAGGTTAATTAATTTTTTAGATTTAACAAAAATTATTCTAGATAATCAAAAGATAAATTTAATAAATATTAATTTTGATCAAAAAAAACCATTTGATAAAATTTCTAGCAAATCAAATGCTTACATTGAGAAATCATTTGATGTTGCACTTAAAATTCTGAGAAAAAAAATAACAAATAAGTTTATAAATGGACCCATTGTAAAAAAATTTTTTTTAAATAAAAAACATTTGGGTATTACTGAATATTTAGCTTTTAAAACTAAAACTAAAAATTTTGCAATGCTGATTTATAATAAAAAGTTATCTGTTTGTCCTATAACAACTCATTTACCTATAAAAAAAGTTTCAAAAAAAATTAATAAAAATATTATAATAAAAAAAGTTAAACTACTTGATAATTTTTTTAGAAAACATTTTAAGATAAAACCTAAAATAGCTATTACTGGTTTAAATCCACATTGTGAGAGTATTGACGTTTTTAATGAAGATGAAAAAATTATTAAACCTACTATAAAATCTTTAATAAAATTAAATTATAAAATATCTGGGCCATTTGCAGCAGATACATTATTTTTAAAAAAAAATAGAAAAAAATATAATGTAATCATTGGTATGTATCATGATCAAGTATTAACACCTATTAAAACTTTATTTGAGTATGATGCAATAAATGTTACTCTAGGCCTTCCGTTCATTAGAATTTCACCCGATCATGGTCCTAATGAAGAAATGTTAGGAAAGAATAAATCTAGTCCATCGAGTTTAATTAAAGCATTAACTTTTTTAGATAAAAAAAATTGATCAGAGCAAAAAAAAGTTTGGGTCAAAATTTTTTAATAGATAAAAATATATTAAATAAAATTGTTTCTTTGACAAAAATAGAAAATAAATCAATACTTGAGGTAGGTCCAGGAACTGGAAACCTAACTTCATATATCCTTAAAAATCAACCAAAAAAATTATTTGTTGTTGAGAAAGATAAATTCTTAACGATACAATTGAAAAAAAAATTTGAAGATAAAATAATTATAATTAATGATGATATTTTAAAGATTGATGAAAAAAATATTCATAAAGAAAAATTTATTGTTTTTGGAAACTTGCCTTACAACATCTCAACAGAAATATTAGCTAAATGGATACTTAATCTTGAAAATGAAAATTTTTGGTTTGACTCCTTGATACTCATGTTTCAAAAAGAAGTGGCTGATAGAATAATTTCTAAATTTAATACATCAAAATATGGAAGATTATCAATATTAGCTAATTGGAAATTAGATATAAAGAAAATTTGTGATATAAAACCAGCTAGCTTTTCTCCGAAACCTAAAATTGATAGTTCTTTATTATTTTTAAAACCAAAAAAAACTTTTTATCAATTTAGAAACCCTAAAAACTTAGAAAAAATAACAAGAATTTTTTTTAATCAAAGGAGAAAGAAATTAAAAACGCCTTTTAAAATGTTATTTAATGATAATGCAAATATTTTAAATAAATTAAAGATTAATTTAAATTTAAGGCCCCATAATTTAAAACATGACATTTATTATGAATTAACTCAAGAATACGAAAAATTATGAAGTAAGTTTTTCTACATGATTTCTTATAAAATCTTTATCATAGTCTTTTGAGCCATTTTTTATTTCAGCCTGTATCAAACTAAGAATTTTTTCATAACAATTATCTAAATTATTATTGATAACGACATAGTCATAATTTATCCAATGCAACACATCGTGTTCGAATTGTTTCATTCTTTCATCGACAATTAATTTATCCCTCATATCTCTATTTGACAGTCTTTCAAACAATACTTCTTTACTTGGAGGTAATATAAAAAAAGTTACCAACTTATAATCTAGTTTTTTATTTTTAATTTGATCAGCACCTTGCCAATCAATATCGAAGAGTACATTTTTTCCATTATTTAAATTATTAATTACCGGTGTCCTAGTTGAGCCATAAAAATTGTTAAAAACTTTTGCATATTCAAGAAATTCTTGATTTTTAATTAATCTTTTAAACTCATCCTCATTCACAAAATAATAATCTTTATTTGAAACCTCACCTTGCCTCGGTTCTCTTGTAGTATGTGAAATTGAAATTTCAAAATTATCTAATTTGGAAATTAAATTTACTAGTGTAGTTTTACCAGCTCCAGACGGAGAAGATAAAATTATCATGACCCCATCATTATCTAAGGGCATTTAAATATTAGTTTGCTTTACCTTCAATAAATTTTACAGCATCACCAACTGTTAAAATTTTTTCAGCTTCGCTATCAGATATCTCAGACCCAAATTCTTCCTCGAAAGCCATGACTAACTCAACAGTATCCAAACTATCTGCTCCTAAATCGTCTATAAAGCTAGACTCTTCTGTTACTTTTGCTTCATCGATACCTAGGTGATCGGCAACTATTTTTTTTACTTTACTTGAAACATCTTCTGACATTTTGATCCTTTTTGTTTAATTTGTTAATAGTTTAAAAACTTGGTTTGTCAAGACATATACATGCCTCCATTAACATGAATTGTTTCACCATTGATGTAATTCGATTGATCTGAGGCTAAAAAAAGAACTACATTTGCAATATCCTCGGGCTCCCCTAATCTTGCTGAAGGTATTTTTGATATAATTAATTCTTTAAATTTTTCGTCCAAGTTATCTGTCATAGCTGTTTTAATAAATCCTGGTGAAATACAATTTACATTAATATTTTTTTTTGCATACTCAATAGCTAGACTTTTTGACATAGCAACTATTCCTGCCTTAGATGCTGTATAATTGGCCTGACCCAAGTTACCAGTATGGCCAACAACTGAGGTGATATTTATAATTTTACCTGATTTATTTTTTAACATTTTCTTGATTGCAAATTTGCTTAAAAGGAATGTAGACGTCAGATTTATGTCTATCACTTTTTTCCACTCATTAAGACTCATACGGATTGCTAAATTATCTTGAGTTAATCCTGCATTGTTAACAATACAATCTAAGCTTCCACCTAGTACATTTGTTGCACTATCAATAAATTCCTCAATTTTTTCACTTTGAGAAATATCAAAAGGAAGAATGTTAACATTTTTTATATTTGATTTTAATGCTTCTAATTTTTCAATTTTAGTTCCTGTTGCCAGTATATTTGCTCCACATTCACTTAATTTTTTAACTATTGAATACCCTATTCCTCCTGATGCACCTGTTACTAAAAATTTTTTGTTTTTTAAAATAGTCATAGTTTAAAATCTTTTATATCACTATCGTTATTAATTGTATTTATTTTTACATTCTTATCTATTCTTTTAATTAAACCAGACAAAACCTTCCCTGGACCTATCTCTATAAAATGATTTACACCATTATTAATCATGTTAATAACACTTTCTCTCCATCTAACCCTATTCTCAATTTGCTCAATAAGGAGCTTTTTTAATTCCTCCTTATCTGAAATTTCTTTAGCAGTAACGTTTGAAATTAAAACATTTTTTGATTCTTGAAAATTTAATTTTTGAATTTCTTTTCTCATAATTTCTGTTGCATTTTTCATCAATTGACAATGGAAAGGAGCACTAACTTGTAACTTAATATTTTTAATTTTATTGGTTTTCAAAATTTGTGTTAATTTTTCCAAGTCATTATTTTTACCGCTCAAAACAATCTGCCCATCAGAATTATCATTTGCAATTTGTACTATAAAATTTTTTTTATTTTCATCTAATATATTTTCTATAATTTCAATCTTAGAACCTAAGACTGCTATCATTCCTCCTACTCCATTTGGCACTGCATTTTGCATAGCATCTCCTCTAATTTTTAGAAGTTTTATTGTTTCTGAAAAATTTAGATAATTTGCGCATGATAATGCAGAATATTCTCCTAATGAATGGCCAGCAAAATATTTTGCTTGATCAATATCTATATTTAATTCTTTTTTCATGATTTGAAAAATTGTGTAACTTATTAAGAATATTGCTGGTTGAGTGTTTATAGTAAGATCTAACTTTTCTTTCGGACCTTCTAAAATTATTTTTGAGAGACTAATTCCTAATGATTCATCTGCTTGTTTAAAAAGATCCTTCACTAAATCATATTTTTCAAAAAGATCTTTTCCCATCCCAACAATTTGTGAACCCTGACCTGGAAATATTAATGAAAACATCTAAAAAAACCTATTTTTTTTATCGTTTTTGCTATTGTAATTAAAGATTTATAATAGTATATCCACACTTTTTATTAAAGAATTTAAATGAATTTATACGAGCATACTATTATAGCAAGGCAAGACACTTCTCCAAGTGAAATTAAACAATTAACTGAAAAATACTCAAATATTATCGAAAAGAACGATGGTGAGATAATTAAAACAGAAAATTGGGGTTTATTAAACCTTTCATACTTGATCAAAAAAAATAAAAAGGGAAGCTATATACATTTTAAAATTAAAGGAAAAGGAAATGTAATCAATGAACTTGAGAAGAATGAAGCAATAGATAAAAAATTATTAAGATATTTAACTGTTAAAGTAAAAAAATTTGATTTAGATGTAAATTTTTTTTCAAAAAAAGACGAGAGTGATAAAAAAGACTTTATTAGTAATTAATTATGCCTAAAAGACAAAGTGGAAATAAAAGAAATAAACAAAGCAATTTTGCGAAATTAAGTATTTTTCAACCAAATAAATATAAATTTAAGAGAAACTGCCCATTATCAGTTAAAGGTGCGCCTAAAATTGACTACAAAAATATTAAGCTATTAAAGAGATATGTATCAGAAAATGGTAAGATTTTGCCATCGAGAATTACTAACGTAAGTCAAAAAAAACAAAGAGAATTATCTTTATCTATCAAAAGAGCAAGAAATCTGGCCTTATTATAAATGAAAGTAATTTTATTAGAAAATATCAGAAGAGTAGGATCAATTGGTGAAATAATAGATGTAAAAAGAGGTTTTGCCAGAAACTTTTTAATTGCAAATAAAAAAGCATTATACGCCTCAAAGGAAAATGTAAATCAAGTTGAAAAAATTAAAGCTCAATTATCTAAGAAAGACAATGAGAAAAAACTTGAAGCAAAACAAATAGCTGAAAAAATAGATAAAAAAGAATTTAAAATAAAAAAATTAAGCACTGAAAATAAAGAATTGTATGGTTCTGTTAAACCAACAGAAATCTCAAAGCTTATCAAGGAAAAGATGAAATTAGATATTACACCATCTATGATACAACCAATCAAAGAGATTAAATCAATTGGTAAATTTAAAGTAAAAATTACTTTACACTCTGAAATTGACGTAGAGATACATATTATAGTTGAGTCGGCTGAGACAATTCAATAATTATACAATTTTTTCCCCAATTATTTTTTTTAATTCATTTTAAATTTTTATTAATATAGGTTTAATTATGGAAAATAATTTAACGATAGTTAAGGATAGCTTTAAAGAATTGCCAAATAATATTGAGGCTGAACAAGCGGTAATAGGTTCAATTCTAGTTTCTAATGAAATTTTTGATGAAATAAATCTTATTATAAAAAGTGATCATTTCTATGACCCTATGCATCAAAAAATTTTTGGGGCAATAGAAACTTTGATATTTAGAGGATTACTAGCTAACCCTATTACGTTAAAGAATTATTTTGAGGATGAAAAAGATGAATTAAATGTACCAGAATATTTAATTAAAATTACTAAATTTTCAACTTCAATTAGACAAGCGATTGAATATTCTAAAATTATTTACGATATGTTTGTACGTAGAGAGTTAATTAAGATTTCTGAACAAACGATTGATGATGCAAAATTAGGTGATCTAAATGCAAGCGGACAAAAAATAATTGAAAATTCTGAAAAAGAATTATTTAAACTAGCAGAAAAAGGGTCTTTTAGTTCAACTTTTATTAAGTTTGATAAAGCTTTACAGACAACAATTGATATGGCGTCAGCAGCATATAGAAACGATGGAGGAATTGTTGGAGTTCCAACCGGACTTAGAGATTTAGACGACCGACTAGGTGGTCTTCATAAGTCTGACCTAATCATAATTGCAGGTAGACCTGGAATGGGAAAAACTGCACTAGCTACTAATATTGCATTTAATGCAGCTCAGAAATTGCAGGAGAGTGGAAAAAAATCATCTATAGCTTTTTTTTCGCTAGAGATGTCATCTGAACAATTATCTACCAGGATTTTAGCTGAACAATCTAGAATCAAGTCAAATGATATAAGAAGAGGTAAAATTTCAGAAGAACAATTTGATAAATTCATAGAGACTTCAAAAAATATATCCGAACTACCTCTCTTTATTGATGAAACGCCAGCAATAACAATTGCAGCAATGAGCAATAGAGCAAGACGGATAAAAAGAAATCGTGGTCTTGATATGATTATTGTTGATTATATTCAATTAATGAGGGGAACTCTGAATTACAAAGATGGAAGAGTTCAAGAGGTATCCGAAATTACTCAAGGTTTAAAAGCGATTGCTAAAGAGCTATCAATTCCAGTAGTTGCCCTTTCACAATTATCAAGACAAGTTGAGCAAAGAGATAATAAAAAACCTCAATTATCTGATCTAAGAGAGTCAGGTTCGATTGAACAAGATGCAGATGTGGTAATGTTTGTATATAGGGAGTCTTATTATCTCGAAAATAAACAACCAAAACCAGCAACTGTAGAACATGCTGAATGGCAAGCAAAGATGAATGAAGT
>TARA_B100000963_G_scaffold353779_1_pt1 | contig 14952 bp, 12 predicted proteins | sample TARA_B100000963 | Tara Oceans TARA_B100000963 (sample SAMEA2622097) | marine metagenome | biome: marine biome (ENVO:00000447); feature: surface water layer (ENVO:00002042); material: "saline water (ENVO:00002010), including plankton (ENVO:xxxxxxxx)" | depth 5 m | reverse complement strand
AATAAAAAAGAAATAGAAAAATTTTCAAAAATTGCTGAAGAATGGTGGGATCCACATGGTAAATTTAAACCATTACACAAATTTAACCCTATAAGGATTTCATATATTAAGGAAAGTATAATTAATTCATTTAAACTTAAGGAAAAAGTAAAGCCCTTAAAAAAAGTAAAAATTTTAGATATAGGCTGTGGTGGCGGTTTATTGTCTGAACCAATGAGTAGATTGGGTGCTGAGGTAATGGGTATTGATGCTTCAGATAAAAATATCAAAATTGCAAAATTTCATGCAAAAAAAGATAATTTAAATATAAAATATCTTTGTGCCTCCCCTGAAAAACTAAATACGAGTACAAAATTCGATGTAATTTTGAACATGGAGATAGTAGAGCACGTTAAAGACGTAGATTTTTTTCTACAATCATGTTCAAAACTTTTAAAAAAAAACGGGATCATGTTTGTTGCAACAATCAATAAAACTTTAAAATCATATTTCTTTGCGATAATAGGAGCTGAATATATTCTGCGTTGGCTTCCTGTTGGTACACACGAGTGGGATAAATTTGTAAAACCAAATGAATTGGTTAAAATTTTAAAAAAATATGATCTAAAATTAGACTCATTAGATGGTATGAAGTTTAATTTACTTAACGATGAATGGAAAGTAAGTAAAGATAAATCAGTAAATTATATAGGAAGATTTATTAAAAATTAATTATTTTTATCATCAAACCAAGGTATAGATTGGGTTTCAATTCCTTCCTCTTTTAATTCTATTATATCCTTCTCAGATGCCTTTCCAAAAATACCTTTATTTCTTTTTCTTTTATCATAATGGATGCTTCTTGCTTCATAAGCAAAATTACTTCCAACATAATCAAAGTTTTTTTTTATAAAATCTTTGTATTTTTTAATTGTTTTTTTTATACTCGAATCGTCCTCTTTTAAATTCAGCTCTTTTTGAACTTTAACTCTATGTAACACATTTGGTTTCATAAGTGATTTTTCTATTCGCAAAGAATTACATTTGTGGCAATTCAGCAATCTCTTTTTTTTTAATTTTTCAAATTCTTTAGATGATGCAAACCAACTATCAAAAACTAAATTACAATTATTGCAAATTAATTGATATTTTATCATAAATATTATTTAATTATTATAGCTTAAATTTCAATATCAATTAGCTTCTATAGTCAGCATTTATTTCAACATATTTTTTAGTAAGATCCATGGTGTATACTGTAAATGATTTCTTGCCAGCAGCAATATCAACTTCAATATCGATTGCATAATTTTTCATATATTCTTTTACAATATTTTCCTCATACTTTTCATACAACTTACCATTACTAACAATTTTTAAATCCCCAAATTTTATGGACAATTTTTGAACATTTAATTCTATTCCAGCCTTTCCGATAGCCATAACTATTCTTCCCCAATTTGGGTCTTCGCCTGCTAGAGCTGTTTTAACCAATTTTGAATTTGCAATTGAAAAACCAATTTTTTTTGCATCATCCTCTGTTTTGGAATTTTTGACTTTTATTGTTACAAACTTAGACGCGCCTTCTCCATCAGAAACTATTCTTTTTGCTAAATTTAGTAAAACTTTGTTAAGAGAAATATCAAAGTCGTTTAGTTTTTTATCAGTGAAATTTACGATTTTTTGATTATGAGCTTTACCTGTTGAAAAGATTGTTATCATGTCATTAGTGCTTGTGTCACCATCACAAGTAATAGCATTAAAAGTGTTTGTAACATTTTTTTTAAGTAATTTTTTCAAAATTTCATTTGATAGATCTGCATCAGTAAATATATATCCTAAAGTCGTAGCCATGTTAGGCTTTATCATTCCAGAACCTTTAGCAATACCATAAATCTTAATTTTAGTGCTACCAATTTTACATTCTTCCATAGCTAGCTTTGGTCTTGTGTCAGTAGTCATTATACCTAGTGCTGCTTTTGTCCAGATATACTTATTTTGAGTGTATTTAATTTGTTCTAAAAGTTTGGGTAAACTCTTTTTAATAATTTCAAATGGAAAGGTTTCGCCTATTGTACCTGTGCAGCCAAAAATAATCTGATGAGAGTTTATTTTTTCAGGGTTGTTATCGTCGATTTTTTGTTTTTCAGTCAATTTGAAAGAGACCAAATCTGCTATCTTTTGCATTGACTGGTATCCTTTAATTCCAGTAAAAGCATTTGCATTTCTAGTATTTACAATAAGAGAATATACCTTTTTTGTTTTTTGGCTTAAATTCCATTTAATATTTTCAGATATTATTTTTGACTGCGTGTATAATGATGCAAAATTTGCTCCATCTCTAAAGTAGAACATTACCAAGTCGTCTCTTGAATTATTATATAAATTTGCAGAAATTGTAGATATAGCTACACCGTCCAGGTGATCAAGATTCTGGTAATCACCCATCTTAGTGTTATTTTGTTGAGAAGATAAAAAGTTTTTAAAATTTATTCCCATTGTGTTTAAAATATAAATTTAATAATTATATAACTGTTTAATATAGTATAATAAATCAAAAATTAATGATTAATCCACTCAAATTTGTTTCTAGTATCTTCAAATCCTCAAATCAAAGAGAGCTTGATAGGCTAAAAAAAATTACTGAAAATATTAATACACTTGAAAAAGAAGTAGAAAAACTTGAAGATGTAGAATTCCCTAAAAAAACAAATGAACTTAAAGAAAGACTTAGTAAGGGTGAAGATATCAATAAATTACTCCCTGAAGCTTTTTCTTTAGTGAGAGAAGCCTCCAGAAGAACAAGAGCTGAAAGACATTTCGACGTTCAAATTATTGGTGGGATAGTTTTACACGAAGGCAAAATCGCTGAAATGAAAACTGGTGAAGGTAAAACTCTTACCATTACCTTAGCGGCTTACCTTAACTCGTTGTATGGAAAGGGTGTTCATGTCGTTACAGTAAATGATTATCTTGCAAAAAGAGACTCTATAGAAATGGGAAAAATTTATAATTTTCTCGGTATCTCGTCTGGCTTTATTAATAATGATCAAGACGATTACGAGAGAAAGAAAAATTATAATTGTGATATTACCTACGCTACTAACAGCGAGCTTGGTTTTGATTACTTAAGAGATAATATGAAATTTTCAAATGATGAAATGGTTCAAAGAGAACATTTTTTTTCTATAGTTGATGAAATTGACTCATGCCTAATAGATGAAGCTAGAACACCTTTGATAATATCTGGAGCAGCTGAAGATAAGACAAGCCAATATCTAGCGATTGATGGCTTAATTAGAAGACTTAAAAGAGAGGATTTTGAAATAGACGAAAAGGATAAAAATATTATGCTTACTAATAATGGTATCAACAATGTAGAAAAAATATTCACCGAGGCAGGAATTCTTAAAAACAACAACTTTTACGACCCAGAAAACTTAACATTAGTTCATCATGTAAACCAGGCATTAAGAGCTAATCACTTATTCACCAAAGGGAAAGATTACCTTATAAAGGATGGTGTTTTAAAAATTATTGATGAATTAACAGGTAGAATTTTAGAAGGTCGTAGATATGGAGATGGCCTTCATCAAGCGCTAGAAGCTAAAGAGAAAATTGAAATCCAAGCAGAAAATCAAACTTTAGCTTCTATTACATATCAAAATTATTTTAAACTTTACTCAAAGATATCTGGTTGCACAGGTACCGCCGTAACGGAATCTCAGGAATTTTTTGAAATTTATAATCTTTCTGTAATTGTCATTCCTACAAACAATCCTATGATAAGAAAAGATTTTAATGATCAAATATTTAGAACAGAAAAAGAGAAAAATAATGCTATTATCAAAAAAATAAAAGAATGTCATTCAAATGGCCAGCCATTACTTATTTTTACATCGAGTGTAAATAAATCAGAAATTTATTCTAAGCTCTTGCATAAAGAAAGAATTGAACATGTTGTTTTAAATGCAAAAAATCACGCAAATGAAGCAGAAATTATTGCAAATGCAGGAAAGAAAAATTCTGTGATACTTACTACAAGTATATCAGGCAGAGGAGTTGATATTAAATTAGGAGGAAAAAAAGAGGTCACTATAGATATTAAAGAAGAAGGCAGGGAAAAAAACATTGTTAAAAGATTAGGTGGGCTATTTGTAATAGGAACTGAAAGAATGGAGTCAAGGAGAGTAGATAATCAGGCCAGAGGAAGGTCTGGAAGACAAGGAGATGAAGGTTGTTCTGTTTTTTTTGTAAGTCTTCAAGATGATTTAATGAGAATATTTGGCTCTGAGTCTATGAATAATGTTTTAGAAAAACTGGGCCTTAAAGATGGTGAGAGTATAGATCATCCCTGGATTAATAAAGCTATAGAGCGAGCACAGCAAAAAATTGAAACAAGAAACTTTGATGTAAGAAAAACACTTATAAAATTTGATAATGTTCTTAACGATCAACGTCATGTTATTTTTTCCCAAAGAAAAAAAATTATTAGCTCCAATAATATTTTTGAATATTCTGATGAATTCTTACAAGAAGTTGTAAACGAATTAATCAAACTTAAATCAAAGAAAAATTTAGACCTGAAAAATAACGAATTTGAAAATAAACTTAAATCTTTAATGGGAAAAAATTTTGATCTTTCAAAAACTCAATTTTTAAAAAATGACTCCGATAAATCTTTAGAAAATTATCTAAAAGAACAGTTTAAATCAGCAAGAGATGAAAGGATTAAAGTTTTAAATAATGAACATGCTCAAGAAATTGAGCGAAGGATTTTTTTACAATCTATTGATTTAAATTGGAAATCTCACATTCAGTATTTAGAGCAATTGAGACAAGTAATAGGATTAAGATCCTATGGTCAAAGAGATCCTTTGATCGAGTATAAAAAAGAAGCCTTTGAGTTATTTGAAAATTTATTGAATAAACTTAAATTAGACTTCATTACGATCTTGTTCAATTTAAAGGTTAATGTAAAACCAGTTGAAGAAGGAACTGCTAGTAAGCCCAAAAAAATAGACTCTAAATACTTTGGAAAAAAAATGAGTAGAAACGAACCATGTTTTTGCGGATCAGGAAAAAAATATAAGCGATGCTGCGGAGCTTTATAAAATAATATATAAAAACGTTAGAATAAAAGCTAATCCAGAAAAAACTTTTATCTTGTTTTTTTTAAATAATTTTAAATATGTATCAAATTTATTAATAGGTTGATTTAAATCACTAATTTCCTCTGGATTACTAATAAATCCTTTATCTCTTCCAATTTTTAAAAATTTATTTTTTCTCTGATTTAAAACTTCCTCTCCACTTACATTGTCAAATAACTTTAAATTTTTACTTATTGAATTTTTTACACTCTCTAAAATTTTATTTTTATCTCTATGAGCACCACCTGAAGGCTCAATTATAATTTCATCAATTATATTTAATTCTAACAAATCCTTGGAAGATAATTTCATTGCCTTTGCAGCATCCAGCATTTTTTTTGGATCTCTCCATAGTATTGTTGCACACCCCTCAGGAGATATAACTGAGTATATGGAATTTTCTAACATGATAACTTTATTCGATGAAGCTAAAGCTATCGCTCCACCAGATCCTCCTTCTCCAATAATAATTGATAAAGTTGGAACAGTTAAGCTCATGCAGCACTCAATTGATTTTGCTATAGCCTCCGCTTGTCCTCGCTCCTCAGCACCTACTCCGGGGTAAGCACCTGGCGTATCTATGAAAGAAATTATTGGAATTCCATATTTATTAGCCAATTTCATGAGTCTTATTGTTTTTCTATATCCTTCTGGACGCATCATTCCAAAGTTTCTCTTAATTCTACTGTCAAGGTCATCTCCTTTTTCTTGACCGATTACTAAAACTGACCTTTTGTCAAATTTAGCAAAACCTGCAATAACAGATTTGTCTTCTCCGTAATATCTGTCTCCAGATAAAGAAACAAAATCTCTAAATAAATTTTCTATAAAAAATTTTGACTTTGGTCTGTCTTCATGTCTAGCAACCATCGTAGTTTGCCAAGGATCTAAATTAGAATAAATTTCTTTTAGTTTTAAATTTAACTCCTCCTCAGTTTTGTTAATTTGCTGAGTGTCTACCTCAGATAAACCTTCTTTATTATGATAAGGATCTTTCAAGTTTTCAATTTCATTCTCAAGATCTTTTATTTCTGACTCAAAATTAAGGTAATTTTTCATAAAATATAAGAGTTAATTAATTACATAAATTTAAAAAAAGGCAATATAATGATTATTATAATAAAATCTGCGCTTAAATTAATCTTTTACTGTGATTTTTTTTAATGTTGATCTACTATTTAAAATTAACGTAGAATGATTATATTTTTGATTACTAAAGTTAAACAATATGGAAAAATATAGTAATATATCAAATCTAAAAGTATCTAAAAAATTAGAAAATTTTGTTCAAAAAGAATTACTGAAAGATTTAAACATTCCATCAAAAGTTTTTTGGAGTAAATTTGATAAAGCTGTACATGATCTAGCTAAGATTAATACTAAATTGATAAAAAAAAGAGAAGACCTTCAAAAAAAAATAGATGAATGGCATAAAAAAAGAGAGGGTGAAAATTTTAGCTTAAATGAATATAAAAAATTTTTAATAGAAATTGGTTATTTAATTAAGGAAAAAGAAAATTTTAAAATTAAAACTAAAAATTTAGACTCTGAAATATCAAGTATAGCTGGTCCACAACTTGTAGTACCAATTATGAATGAAAGATATGCTCTTAATGCTGCAAATGCCAGATGGGTTAGTCTTTATGACAGTTTATATGGTACAGATATAATTAAATCAGAAGAGGGAGGAAGCGAAAGATATGACCCTGCAAGAGGTCAGGAAGTTATAAAATACGTAAGAAAATTTTTAGATGAACATATTCCAATAGATGGCACCAGTTGGAAAAACATTTCTAATTTAATTGTAAGTAAGGGAAATCTAATAATATATAAAGATGATAATGAATTTAGATTAAAAGATATTGAGAAATTCATTGGCCATAGAGGAGCAAGTAACAAACCATCAGCAATAATACTTAAGAATAATAATCTACATATTGAAATTATTATCAACCCTAGGGCCTTTAGTGCTGCTCATGATATAGCTGGGATAAGCGATGTGATCGTTGAGTCTGCAGTTTCAACTATTTGTGATAATGAAGATAGCGTTGCAGCAGTAGATTCTGAAGACAAAGTAAAGTGTTATAAAAACTGGCTCGGTTTAATGCAAGGAAATTTAAATGTTAAATTTGAGAAAGATGGAAAAACTTTTGAGAGAAAATTAAATCCAGATAGAAGTTATATTTCTAAGAATGGTAAAAAACTCAAATTGCATGGAAGAAGTCTTTTGTTGAATCGAAACGTTGGACACTTGATGACTAACTCATCAGTGATTTTAAAGGATGGATCTGAAGTCCCTGAAGGAATATTGGATGCATTTATAACTACCACAGCTTGTTTGCATGATATCAAAAAAAAAGGAAATTCAAGAAGAGGATCTATTTATATCGTAAAACCAAAAATGCATGGACCAGAGGAAACTGCTTTCACTGATTTAATTTTTACTAAAGTCGAAGAGGCTTTAAATTTAAAAAAATATACCTGTAAAATAGGCATTATGGATGAGGAAAGAAGGACATCAGCAAATCTTAAAGAGTGCATCAGAACATTAAAAGATAGAGTTTTTTTTATAAATACAGGTTTTTTGGATAGAACTGGAGATGAAATTCATACATCAATGGAAGCTGGACCTATGATTAAAAAAGGCGAAATGAAACAATCAAAATGGATCTCAGCTTATGAAAATAATAATGTAGATATTGGAATTGAATGTGGTTTCTCTGGTGTTGCACAGATTGGAAAGGGTATGTGGGCGATGCCTGATAAGATGTCAGATATGTTAAATCAAAAAATAGATCATCTCAAGGCAGGTGCAAATTGTGCTTGGGTTCCATCACCTACTGCAGCAGCTCTGCACAGTCTTCATTATCATAAGGTAGATATTTTTAATCAGCAAAAAAAATTATCAAAAAGAAAAAAAGCTAAACTAGATGATTTATTATCTGTCCCAATAGCTGATAGGCCAAATTGGTCAATGGAAGAAATAAACTCTGAAATCTCCAACTCTGCTCAAACTCTTTTGGGATATGTTGTGAGGTGGATAGACCAAGGAATTGGATGTTCGAAAGTACCTGATATTAATAATGTAGGTTTAATGGAGGATAGAGCAACATTAAGAATTTCATCTCAACATATTGCTAATTGGATATATCACGGAATCACAACAAAAATCCAAGTAGTAGAAATTATGAGGCAAATGGCAAAAGTCGTTGACCAACAGAATATAAACGACACAAATTATGAAAAAATGAGTGACAATTTTGAGAATTCTACTGCTTTTAACACAGCATGCGATTTAATCTTTAAGGGAAAAAATCAACCTTCAGGCTATACGGAACCTTTATTACACTTAAATAGAATAAAAAAAAAATCTATTCAGAGTTAGAATTTAAATCAGACCTAAACTTAAATGCAGAATATAGAGTACCATCATCTAAGCTCTCTATTTCGCCTCCGACTGGAAGGCCTTGAGCTAGCAGAGTAATTTTTGCATTAGTATTTTTTAGACTATCTTGAATATAATAGGCTGTAGTTTGCCCCTCTACTGTTGCACTTGTTGCTAAGATAACTTCATCAATTTGCTCTTTTTTGACTCTTTCAACTAAAGAATTTATTAACAGCTCTTCTTTCTTATTTCCCACGGATGATATTGTTCCGCCTAATATGTGAAAGTATCCTTTAAAAATATTAGAATTTTCTATAGACCATTTGTCAGCTATATCTTCTACAACACATATCTTGTTAAATTTTTCTTTTAAATTTTCACAATTTAGGCACCCATTAATATTAGATTTTAAAGAACCACAAGACAAACACCGGGTAACATTTTTATAAACTTGCGCGAGAACCTTGGCTAGGGGTTTTACCAGTTCGTCTTTATCATTTATTAATTTTAGAACTATCCTTTTAGCTGACTTTGGCCCTAAGCCTGGTAACTTAGAAATAATTCTAATTAGTTCCTCTATTTCGTTTATATTTTGCATCAACTATAAAGGCCACTTAAATCCAGGAATGTTAAATCCACCAGTTGTTTTAGAAATTTCTTCGGTAGTCTTTAATTTTAGTTCTGCTTTTGCTTTAGTATGAGCCGCAACTATTAAGTCTTCGAGGATAACTTTATCTCCTTTTAAAATTTCATCAGAAATTTCAATTCTACACATCTCGCCCTCACCATTTAAAATTATTTTAACAGAATTAGATCCTGAAATCCCCTCGGCCCTGATATTTTTTATTTTTTCTTGGCTTTCTCTCATTTTAATCTCAAATTCTCTTGCTTTATCGAGGATTTTTGTAAAATCAGTCATTACTTTTCCTCTTCAATATTTTTAACATCTTTAACATCTACCACTTTAATATCATTAAAATTATTTTTTAATTCTAAGAATAATTTTGATTTATTGATTTTTTCAATTTCTTTTTCTTTGTTTTTAATTAATCTTTCTTTATATGAGATTTCACCCTCTGTTTTACTCAGAGTTATTATCCATCTTTCACCTGTCCAGTCATGTAACTTGGAAGTTAAATCCTTTACAAAATTTTTATCAAGCTGTTCATTAAAAGAAATTTCAATTCTTAGTTTTTCAAATTTTACAAGGTTAACATTATTTTCTAATTCATATTTCAATTTAACCTCTTTTTTATCATTACAAATCTTAATTAAATTGTTGAATGAGCTTATTTCAATTTTGTTCAAACCTTTGGAGTAAGTTTCTAGCTTCTTATTAGACTCAACTTCATTAGCTTGCAATGTATTTTTAATTTGATTAATAGTTTTATTTGATTTTGAGAAATTTTCCTTAACACTTTTTTGAGATTTGATATCTAAATTAAATTCATTTTCCTCAGATTGTTTCTCTAAGTTTTCAGTTTCTTTCATCCCACTTAAAAAAATTAATCTCAATAAAAACATTTCTATAGATAGGTTCTGATTTGTAACAATTTCTAATTCAGTCAATATTTTAATAGTAAATTGCCAAAATAATATAAGTGTTCTATTATTTAAGTTTGACGATATTTTTCTAATTTCATTAAACTCATCATCATTTAAAGAAAAATTTGAACTTTCAAGTGTTAATGAATTAATATTCTTTAAATAATATAACAGCTCAAGAAAATCATTGATAAATACTTTTGGTTCCATGCCATGATCATACATTTTTCGGTAAAGTTCTAAGGTCTTAGGCTCGTTTCCCTCTAAAATAACTTTTAATAGCTCAATTAATCGAGATTTATCAAAAAAACCAAAAATTTTTTGGGCTTTAGATATTGACAGCTCTTCATTATCTAAAGTAGACAAGATACCTCTATCTAACAATGAAAGAGCATCTCTTACAGATCCTTCTGAAATTTTTACGATTAGTTTTAAAGCTTTATCGGAAACTTTACCATTTTCTTTTAAGGATATTCTTTTTAAAAAATCAAAGAGTTGTGATGACTTTATTCTTGACAAATCAAACCTTTGACATCGAGAAACAACTGTAATCGGTATTTTTTTAATTTCTGTTGTAGCAAAAATAAATTTTAAATATTTTGGTGGTTCTTCCAAAGTTTTTAACAAAGCATTAAATGCTTGCTTACTTAACATGTGCACTTCATCAATTATAAATATTTTATACTTTGCAGATGTTGGTCCGTATCTAGAAAATTCAATTAAATCTCTAACATCATCTACACCAGTTTTACTTGCAGCATCCATTTCTAAAACATCAATATGGTTTGAGTTAGATATTGACTTACAATTCTCACATAAATTTTTCTCACAAGGATCAATTGATCCATTCGAACAATTCAAAGATTTTGCAACAATTCTGGCAACAGTGGTTTTTCCAACCCCCCTTATGCCTGTAAGTAGATATGCATTAGGAACTTTATCAATTTTAATCGAATTTATAATCGTCTCAACAATTGACTCTTGACCAATCAAATCTTTAAACGTCTGAGGTCTATATTTTAATGCTAAAACTTTACTATTACTACTCATATAATTTTTAAGGAGACTAGAACCTGAACAACTGTCTCTACGATTGCTTCGGTTAAGACCTGGTCGGGTTTAAGCAGCATTCACCTCTAGCCTCCAAAAACTATTATAACAGTTAAAATTTCAGTTCTACAGTAAAAGATTGAAATTTATTTTTCCCTTAATTTGTCAGCTTCAAAAACACCTAGAACGTGAAAATCTTGACAATGCAATCCTAATTCCTCTAAAGATTTTTGAACTTTGGTATCATCAATATGTCCATCGAGATCACACAAGAAAAAAAATGAGTCAAAAGAATTTTTTTCGGGATAGCTTTGCAGTTTAGTTAAATTTACTCCATTAATTGCAAACCCACCTAGGGATTGATAAAGAGCAGCTGGTTTACTTTTTAATTTGAATAAAAAAGATGTAATATATTTTTTTTTTCCATAATCTGGTTGAGAAATATCTTTGCCCATTAATAAAAATCTTGTTAAATTTCCACTCTCATTTTCAATATTTTTTTTTATTATCTCTAAATTATAAATCTTTGCACTTAATGTAGAAGCTATTGCCGCTTTTGTTCGATCTTTACTAATTGATACCATTTCAGCTGAACCAGCAGTATCTGCTCTAACATGCTCAATAAGCTTATGGGATTTTATGAATTTTGAACATTGAGACAATGCTTGACCGTGTGAATAAACATTCTTAATCTCTGAAATTTTGACTCCTTTAAGACCTAATAAATTATGTTCAATTTTTAGGAAATACTCAGAGTATATATTAAGCCTATATTTAAATATTAGATATTCGATTCCTATATTTCCAGTAATTCGATTCGACTCAGGTATAATTATCTTAGAATGAGAGTCTTTGGTAGCTTCTATGAAACATTCATCAAATGTTTTACATGGAATAATTTCAGAGTTAGGCTCTATTGATAAAGCTGCTAAGTGTGAGTATGCTCCATATGTTCCTTGAAAATAAATTTTACTCATTTTGATTTATATTCCATTATTTTTTTTATAGCTAGAAAATCCTCCTCTGTATCTACTCCAATAGGAGAGGTTTTTGCTAAAGCAACATTGATCTTGATATCATTTTCTAATGCTCTGAATTGTTCAAGTTTATATTTTCGTTCACTAAATGATTGCTTATAAGAAACAAACTTTTTAAGGGTCTCTTTTTGATAACAATATACACCTAAATGATGATAAGTATTTTTTGTTTGATCCACCATTTTTCTGAAAAAACTAGTAGCATTAGGAAAATTTATATTAGTCAGTTTCTCTTCTGTTGTGACCTTAACAACATTTTCGTTTTTATATAATCCTTTATTTGAAATTAATGAGGCCAAAGTACCTAGATTAGAATTATATCTAATCATTTGATTATTTAAATTTTTAATGTCATCTGTATTCATTAAAGGTTCATCTCCCTGAAGATTCATTATTAAATCGATTTTTGAATTGTTTAGTTTTACAAATGCCTCATAAATCCTATCAGTTCCGGTTTTATGATAATTCTTGGTTTTAATTGCTTGACCGCCATTTTTTTTAACGTCTTCGACAATCTCTTGATCTTCAGCCGCAACTATAACTTCTCCAATATTTGCTTCCTCTGCCTTTTTAAAAACGTGAGAAATAATTGATAAACCGTTAACTTTTAACAGGGGCTTACCTGGTAATCTTGTAGCAGATAACCTAGAGGGAATTATGATTAACGTTTTCATTGGTATTTTTTGTTTTTCATTAGAATATAAACAGAGGCAAAAATGTACATTAAAATATATAAGCAATTTTATATTTATGGTGTTATATGTTCAAAATAAATTTTTATAAATGGATTCTTTTGAACTAAATAAAATAATTGCTGCAGTACTGATGGTTGCGTTACTTATCATTGGTATCGGAAAGCTTTCTGATGTAATTTTTCATGTCGAAAAACCTAAAATTCCAGGTTACGCCATAGACATAGAAACAACTGTTGTAAGTAAAACTAAAGCTAGTTCTGAAAAGATTATGGAAAAAGTAGATATGGCTGCTTTAATGGCTTTAGGAGATATTGCAACTGGGGAAAAGGTTTTTAAAAAATGTTCAGCTTGTCATTCGATTGTAAAAGGGGGGAAAAATAATATTGGTCCAGCTCTGTATAATGTAGTGGGTAGACAGGTTGGAGTCGTGAGCGACTACAAATATTCAAAGGCTCTGTCTGAACATGGAAAAAATTGGAGTTTTGAAGAATTGAATGGTTACTTAATAAAGCCAGCTAAATGGATTAAGGGAACTAAGATGGCGTTCGCTGGTTTAAGAAAAGAAAAAGATCGAGCATCGGTGATTTTATATTTGAATAAAAATTCCGATAACCCTCTTCCATTACCTTAATTTTCCAAAACAATAAAGTAATATAGATTTTTGTACGTGAACTCGATTTGTAGCTTGTTGCCATACTTTTGATCTTTTGCTTAAAAAAACTTTTTCATCCACTTCTCCACCTCTGGGCAAACAATGAAGAAAAATGCAATCTTTTTTAGCATGACTCATTAATCTCTCGGTAATTTTAAACTTCTTAAAATGATTTAACTTACTTTTTTTGTTAACTTTATCGTTCATTGAAATTACTTTATCAGAAAAAATAACATCGGCTGCTTTTACGGCCTTGAATGAGTTATGGTGAATTAAAATTTTATTAGTATTACTTTTTATATAACTTAAAATTTTCTTATTTGGTCTAAACTTTTTAGGACAACCAATATTTAATTTAAATGAAAACTTAATAGATGCCGCAACCAAGGAATTCAAAACATTATTAGAATCGCCAATCCAGGAAATATTTAGTTTTGATATTGGTTTTTTTTTTATCTCCTCAACAGTAAAAATATCTGACAAAATTTGAGTAGGATGTGAGGATGGACTTAGACCATTTATAATAGGTATAGATAAGAATTTTTTAAATTCCTCTAGTTTTTTATCATCATCAGTTCTTAACATGAAAGCATTACCAAAATTAGATAATATTTTAGCTGTATCTTGAATACTTTCTCCACCTTTAGATAAATGTAACTCGTCTGGTCTAAGTGTTAATGAGCTTCCACCTAATTGTTTAATAGCTAGATAAAAGCTTAACCTTGTTCTTAAACTTGATTTTTCAAACATTTGTATTAACAATTTACCTTTTAAGGGTGCTCCATTATCAGTATTTAATAAATTTGTTTTTTTTCTTTTTTTTTTTCTTTTTTTTGCATCTTTAAGAATTTTTCTTAATCCTTCTACAGGTATATCTTGTATGTTAATAAAATTTTTCATAAATTTAGTATTCTGAACAAACTTTATCTATAATTTTTAGTGCTAAATCTATCTCACTTTTTTTTACATTAAGTGGAGGTAATATTCTAACAACATTTTCTGCAGCTCTAATTGTTAAAAGTTTATTTTTAGTAAGCTTGCTAATAAAGCTACTTAATTCTACATTTACTTGAATTCCAATTAACAAACCAATGCCTCTTATTTCTTTTATAACTTTAGGATAATTTTCTTTAATTATACTTAATTCCTTTAAGAAATATTTTGAATTTTTTCTGACGTTTTTCAAAAATCCTTTTTTAAAAATTGCATCCATTATTGCGCTACCGATAACCATTGCTAATGGGTTACCCCCATATGTGCTACCATGGGTCCCTGGCACCATGCACCTAGATACCTTTTTGGTCATGAGTACTGCGCCAATCGGAAAGCCACCTCCTATGCCTTTAGCGATAGGAACTATATCTGGTTTAACTTTAGAATATTCATATGCAAAAAATCTTCCAGATCTGCCTATACCACACTGAACCTCATCTAAAATTAATAAAATTTTTTTTTT
>TARA_B100000963_G_scaffold66983_1_pt1 | contig 15018 bp, 13 predicted proteins | sample TARA_B100000963 | Tara Oceans TARA_B100000963 (sample SAMEA2622097) | marine metagenome | biome: marine biome (ENVO:00000447); feature: surface water layer (ENVO:00002042); material: "saline water (ENVO:00002010), including plankton (ENVO:xxxxxxxx)" | depth 5 m | reverse complement strand
TCCAACATCACGGATTCGGTGTTTTCGGACTTGCTCACACGGATGCAAGCACACCAAGACGCATTGATCGAAGCTATCGCACCGGAGCAAAACTACGTCGCTTTGCAAAGACTCATGCACCAACAACTCGCTGAACTATTAACTGACACAGAAATACTGCGTTGCTCTGCGGCAGAGGCTTTCGACACTCATCTAACCGAAACTTTTTGTCCGCATGGACTCGGTCACTTGTTGGGACTACAGGTTCACGACGTGGGCGGGCAACAAATTAATGCGGCCGGGGATATGAGTCCGCCGCCAGAGAATTACCCTAGCTTGCGATTTACACGGTCCATTAAAGAGGAAATGGTGCTGACGGTAGAGCCAGGCGTGTACTTTATTCCGGCATTGCTAAGTGCGCATCAACAAAACGATCAACGTATAAATTGGCGTTTAGTCGAGTCGCTAATACCCTACGGCGGAATCCGCATCGAGGACAATGTTAGGGTGCTCGACCACGGTGTAGAAAACCTCACACGAGACGCATTTAGCGCGTTGCAGCTCTTGGGCAACGAACGATGAAGGCCACGCTGACACCCGAGCGAGTATTTGCCGAACCCGGCTTGCGGGTCGCACAGCCCTCTCAATTTAAAATCTCATCCTGCGGACAATACGTAAGCTTTCTGCAGGCGAGCGCAGTCAGCAACAGCATTCTGGACCTGTGGGTATTCGTCTGCGCAACCCAACAGCGTTTTTGCCTGCTCGCCGCATCCAGCATCGCAAAGGAGGCAAAAGAAGACGTCAGCGCCTTAACCGCCAGAGAACGCGCTGAGCGTGAACGTCGTCGCCAATTCACCCAAGGTATAACCGAGTATTTCTGGCGCCCCAACACGACGTCACTGGTCGCCTGCATCGATGGGCAGGCTTACCTAACTGACGTCGAGTTATCGACACCGAGCCAGTTGACCAACCGTAACACTCGTCAAGCGGCGTTTAGTCTCAGTGCCAACGGCCAATTCCTCAGCTATGTGCGAGACGGCGATCTCTACTATCGCCGCATTAACGAAGACCTAGAGGTTGAACAACGAGTTACCACTGATGCAACGGCAACCCTTTCAAACGGTGCCGCAGATTTCCTCGCCGCGGAAGAAATGCACCGTTTTAAGGGTCACTGGTGGTCGGCAGATGAAACGTTACTGTTTTTCAGCAAAGTTGACGAAAGCCGAGTAACCGTAAGCAATCGGTTGGAAGTAGACGCCAACGGCAGTCGCTCTATCGCACAGCGGTACCCCTATGCCGGCGCAGTGAATCCCAGTGTTTCGCTCTGGCAGTACTCCATCGCAACTGGCGAACTACTAGAGCTTTGGCGCGACAGCGAAGAACAAGCCTATTTAGCCAGAGTCGACCCCTGCACAGATGGCCTCTACATCCAGTGCCAGGATCGTCTGCAGCAGACTCTGACTGTATTGCGCAAGGGATACGCGGAAAAAAAATGGCAAACGTATCACGTAGAACGCTCTACAACCTGGATAAACCTCACTGACGATTTTACCGAGCTGCAAGGCGGCGGCCACGCGTTTACCTCTGAATCTAGCGGACGACGTCAAGCGATTCTTCTCAACAGGCCGAACGCGCCGGAGCGCCTAGCCTGCCCGACGCATCTCAACCAACTGCTTGGCGCCGATACTGAAAAGATTTACGCCTGTGGTTGGCAAGATACGCCGCTGGAGAATCACTTATTCACGATACCACTAGATGGCAGCGCGTTTACCCGAATTACCGAAGATGCCGGCTGGCATGACTTCGTCCTAAATCCACGCCAGTGCCTATTCGTAGATCGCTTTACTAATGATCTCACGCCTCTAAAAGTTAGCTTGAATAGCGCGGTCGCAAAGCGCGTGGAGCACACATTATTCGAGGAGCAAATAAACGCCAACCATCCTTACCAGCCTTTTCTGGCGAACCATGTCCCCAGCGAATTTGGCTCCGTACTGACGTCGGAACAAGAAAACCTGTACTTCAGATTAACCCCACCGCTGTCTAAAACAGGCAAACATCCAGTCATCGTTTACGTCTACGGCGGTCCCGGCGCACAGAAAGTGCGCAAAGAATGGAGTCCGCTACTGCAGCAGCTGTTCGCTCACAATGGATTTGGTGTACTGGAACTTGATAACCGCGGCTCGAGCAACCGTGGGCGAGGATTTGAAGCGCCTATCTACCGTGCGATGGGTAGTGTGGAAGTCGAGGACCAGTTACGTGGCGTGGAATTACTTAAATCTGTGCCGTGGGCAGATACCAATAATATCGGAATTTTTGGTCACAGCTACGGCGGATATATGACCTTAATGTCGTTGTGCAGCGCGCCAGACGTCTTTAAAGCGGGGGCAGCAGTAGCGCCTGTGAGCGACTGGGCGCTTTACGACAGCCACTACACCGAGCGCTACATGGGCTTACCTCAGGAACAACCCGACGCCTACAGAAACAGCGGTGTGATAGCTCACCTACACCAACTCGAAAGCGCGTTGATGCTTATACACGGTATGGCTGATGATAATGTTCTATTCACACACAGCACGTTGATCATGGCGGAGCTGCAAAAACTCGGGAAACAGTTTGAGCTAATGACTTACCCCGGCGCCAAGCACTCCATGCAGGAAACTCACGTTTCCATTCATCGATTTACAGCGATACTGGATTTCTTTTCCCGGCATCTGCAGACAGAAACAAACGGCGAAAATTAGCACTGGTTGCTCTCGCCAATGCGCTCACCTCCAAACCCCTGAGTTGCGCCAAAAACTCCGCCGTCTGCGACACAAACGCAGGTTCATTTTCCTTACCCCTATAGGGCACTGGCGCCAGCCACGGCGCGTCTGTCTCTATCAGTAGTCGATCGAGCGGCACGTCGGCCGCCACCGCTCTTACATTTTCCGCTTTGGCGAACGTCACGATGCCGGAGATGGATATAAAATAACCCAGATCCATCGCTCTCTCGGCCATCGCCCATGACTCGGTGAAGCAATGCAACACGCCTTGAACCCTAGGAAAATTCTCGAGCATCGTTAACGTATCCGACTCGGCGCCGCGCGTGTGAATGATCACTGGCAAACCGTAACGCTCTGCCAAATTCATCTGATGTTCAAACGAGTACAGTTGCAAGCGCCGCATTTCAGCGTTGCCAGCTGTTGTGTAATCCAGGCCTGTTTCACCCACGGCCACCACGCTCGGTCGAGCTAGCTTGCCCTCTATCCAGGCTATCCCGTCCTCTACGCTTTGCGGATGCGTACCCACACTGGCCCAAACATCATCATGCGCTTGCGCCAGCGCCAAAACTTCCTCTATACCTGATTCGTCTACCCCAACGCAAAGCACACCGCCGACGCCGTTTTGACGTGCCCTATTCAAGGCGTCGCCGGCAGAGTTCAAGTAGTTAAGATGGCAATGGGAATCAATAAACACAACGTTTCAAAGTTTGCAGATTTAACGTGTTTTGTTTTTGAAGTGCAGAAGAGCGGCCCACTGCGCGAGCAACTTTTCAAGCAACAATTGAGCATTAGCCGAGTTTGATGACTGCAGCGCGAATCTGACCTGATTAATCTCATTTATAAAGACCAAAGTTTGCCTATCTGCCAAGCGCTTTTGCTCCGACAGCAGTAAACGCACCCAGCGCGCCAAGGCCTCGACCACATCTGTTTGCATAATCGCCGCAGCAGCGGCGGCAGCATCCGAAGTACGCTCTACCTCGGCGAGCCAACTACGAAGGTTGAAATTTTTAGCCGCGACAAGCGCCAGGGGCGCATTGTCGACCTCTGCTAAATCCTCTTCGGTATACGCTAGACCCTGCTGCTGCAGCCAATGCTCGGCAACACCGAGATCTTTGGCCATGGCAAATCGCTGACAGCGGCTCCGAACCGTCGCCATAAGACGCCCCCAATAGGGTGTGGCGAGCAAAATATGTGTATTCGGTGGCGGCTCTTCCAACACTTTCAGCAGCGCGTTCGCCGAATTTTTGTTCATCGTATGGGCGTCAACTATACAGGCCACCTTGCGCGCACTTATCTGCGGCGTCTGCACAGCAAATTGCGTTAGCTTTCTAATGGCGTCTATCTTAATTACAGCACCATCCGGGCGAACCCAGCAGAAATCTGGATGTGCGACCTCGTAGGGAGGTAAATCGCTGACGATACCGACTAATTCGGCGGCACATCGAGCCAATAATGCCTCACCGCCCCAACCTTCACCGCAGCTTAGGACCATCGCCGAAGGCAGTCGCTCCGAGCTCGCCAAGCCGGCCACACGCGCTACGATTTGATCATGCCAAGGAAATACCGAGTACATAACACTACTTAGTTGTGCCAGCGCCGGATCAGGTCAGCGATGTGGGTTTCGATCGCTGCTGCCACTTGATCAATTGTTTTCTGCGCATCGATGACGCGAAAACGCCCCTCATCAGCGGCAGCACGGGTTAGATAGCCGGCCCGCACCCGTTGATAGAATTCCAGTTGCTCGGACTCCATGCGGTCCTTAGTACGCTCGAGCATACGCTGTTGCGCAAGGTCTGGAGCAAGATCGAGAAGCAGCGTTAAGTCCGGTTGCAGCCCATCCTGCACCCACTGCTCTAGCGCCGCTATACGCTCTAACTTCAGACCCCGGCCGTAACCTTGGTAGGCATACGATGCGTCTGTAAAACGATCGCAGACCACCCACATGCCCTGCGCCAAAGCGGGACGAATAACACAATCCAAGTGCTGCATGCGAGCGGCAAATACCAATAATAACTCAGTCATACCGCTGACCTGCTCTTCGCGCACTGCCAACATAGCGTCGCGCAAGGCTTCAGCCAACGGCGTACCACCGGGCTCGCGGGTCCGGATGTAGGGCACGTTGTTAGTTTCCAACAGCTGACAAACAAAATCGATGTTGGTGGTTTTACCGACGCCCTCCGAGCCCTCAAGCGTAATAAATTTACCGAAATTACGAGTCATAGCTGCGCCTTAGTAAAGATTTCAATTAGGCTTTGAGCCTTGCATCAGAAATTTCCGCACTGCGGCATTGTGTTCATTCAGCGTACGAGAAAATTCGGAAGTACCGTCACCGCGCGCCACAAAATATAGATAGTCCCCTTTTGTCGGCTGAGCCGCAGCCAATAAAGAATCGAAAGAAGGTAGCGCGATGGGTGTCGGTGGCAAGCCTTTTACTCTATAGGTGTTGAACGGCGAATCCACGCGCAAGTCACGAGAGCGGATGTCGCCGTCAAATGCATCGCCTAGGGCGTATATCACCGTCGGATCTGTCTGCAGACGCATATTGAGCTGCAAGCGATTGTGAAAAACCTGACTGATGGTGCGGCGATCACCGCCCTCGCCACTTTCTTTTTCAATAATCGAAGCAAGAATGAGCAGTTGATCGGGGTCCCTCACCGCCAGCCGCGCATTCCTCTGCTGCCACGCCGCATCGAGCTTAGTCTGCATCGCTTTATGCGCCATAACCAAGACATCGCTGACCTTCGTTCCTCTGACCACCATGTAGGTGTCGGGAAAGAAATAACCTTCGGCGAACTGTATAGGCAACCGGAGCCGTTTTAACAACAGCTCGAAATCGCTATTGGTTAGGCCAACACCAAGGTCATCGACGAGAAACGTGCTTTTCCGCAACGCCGTGAGCACCTGCTTCAATGTGGCGCCTTCGGCCAGCTGTACCGGGTGCAATACCACTTGGCCAGTGGAAAACAGGTTCAACAAGCCGAGCGGAGAGATGTTTCTGGGAAGGTCGTATTCGCCCGCCTGGACCGACACATCCAATGATGTCATGCGCGCATACAAAGAAAACAATCGGGGGCTCTCTAGGACCCCTTGCTCTTGCAGGTCCGCTGCAACTTGGGCAAAAGATTGCCCTGGCCGAAGGTCGTACCGAACTGGGTTTTCAAGGTTGCCCGGACGTTCTGCCCAGCCTAAAAAGCCAAAATACAACCCCATCATGAGTAACGCGATGCTCGCAATACCAGCAACAATGCTGACCAGTGATGGCGAACGAGTATCGTCTTTATCTACCTGCGGGGCATTCAATAGCTTCAGATACGGCTGAAGATCAAGGTACCGTTGGTACCGCCAAACCCAAAGGAATTGGTTGCCGCGTTTTCCAGCGTGGTTTGGCGCGCCTCGTTAGGCACATAATCCAAGTCGCAACCCTCTCCAGGGTTTTCTAGATTGATAGTCGGTGGCAATACTTGGTCGGTCAACGCCTTGATCGTGAAGATCGCTTCTACCGATCCGGCCGCTCCCAACAGGTGTCCTATCATCGACTTCGTCGAACTGACACACAATTTGGTCTCGGATCCAAAAACTGACTTAACACCCTCGGTCTCTGCCACATCACCCAATGGCGTAGACGTACCATGCGCATTTAAATACCCAAGCTCATGAGGATTCAAACCGGCGTCGTTTAAGGCGTTTTGCATGGCTTTTGCACCACCTTCGCCAGATTCCGACGGACCGGTGATATGGAACGCATCACCACTCATCCCGAACCCGGTAAGCTCTGCATAGATGTGCGCACCCCGCGCTTTTGCTCGTTCATATTCTTCAATGACCAGAACGCCGGCACCCTCGCCAAGAACAAAGCCATCACGGTCAGCATCCCAGGGTCGGCTCGCCGCAGCGGGGTCATCATTACGCGTTGACAGCGCTTTCATAGAGTGAAATCCGGCAACTGTAATTGGCGAAGTCGCAGATTCGGCACCACCAACGACCATAACGTCCGCTTCACCGTATTGGATCATTCGAGCACCAAACCCAATGTTATGCGTGCCCGTTGTACAGGCTGTAACCACAGCAAAGTTCGGGCCTTTAAACCCCCATTCAATGGAGACATTCCCAGAGATCATGTTGATGACTACGCCGGGTATAAAAAAGGGAGACACCCTTCGCGGCCCACTATTAACCAACGTTGCGTGGGTATTTTCGATGGTTTCAATACCGCCAATCCCTGAACCAATCGCGACGCCTATGCGATCGGCATCGTCTGGATGTGCGGTTAAACCTGCATCTTTGATGGCTTGGGTTGCCGCAGCTACTCCCAGTTGAATGAACGAATCCATTCGCCGAGCTTCTTTAGGGTGCATATAGTTGCTGATGTCGAAATCCACGATGCTGCCACAGATTTTTACCCCAAAAGCCTCTGTGTCGAAGCCTTCGTTAGCACGAATACCGCTTTGGCCGGCTATTGCTGCTTGCCAGGAACTCTCAACGGTGTGGCCTATCGGAGACACCATTCCCATACCGGTAACAACCACCCTACGTCTGCTCATTGATTCGCTCCCGCTCCAAGCGCATTGGATTTCCAAATAAACCACATATTAATCGACCTGTCTGCATGCCGCCTGTCTCTCCATGCCTTCGAAAAGGTCGGACGCACCGGTGCGCCTCGGACGCCGAGTTCCGCAAAATAAGATTTAAAAAGGTGGGATCCGGCAGGCCCAGCAAGATACCGCGGCGCTCTTTAATCTAGCGCCCTGATCAATTATTGATTAGCCAGTATGTAGTCTATGGCTTCTTTTACTGTGGTAATTTTTTCAGCTTCTTCGTCGGGAATTTCGGTTTCGAATTCCTCTTCCAAAGCCATAACAAGTTCAACAGTATCCAAGGAATCAGCGCCCAAGTCTTCGACGAAGGAAGCTTCGCTGCCTACCTCCTCTTCCTTAACGCCGAGTTGCTCGCTGATAAGCTTTTTTACTCTTTCCTCAACAGTACTCATGCTAAAGACATCTCCTGATGGTTCCAAGGTTCAAGGGTGGGGGAGTCTATAGAGGCGGTTTTGGCAATTCAATAAACAATTTAAGGGAAAAATCCGTTCTCAACGTCAACTTATCGAAGACTAATTGAGAAACATTCCGCCGTTCACGTGAATCGTTTGCCCGGTTATGTAAGCCGCATCATCACCGCTCAAAAAGCCAGCTAACGCAGCCACCTCTTTGGCTGTGCCCATCCTGCCTAGTGGAATTCTAGTTAACATAGCAGCCGTTTGCTCACTGCTCAGCGCTGCGGTCATGTCTGTTTCGATGAACCCGGGGGCCAGCAAATTAACGGTGATCCCCCGCGAACCAACCTCTAAAGCCAAAGACCGGGTAAATCCCTCAAGACCCGCTTTACTCGCCACATAATTGGCTTGACCGGGATTACCCAGCCTCGCTACCACCGAGCCAACATTAATTACTCGACCCCATCGAGCTTTGATCATGCCGCGCAGGGCAGCCTTGGTTACACGAAACGCGCCATTAAGATTTGTATCTAAAACTTCTTGCCATTCGTCTGCTGACATTCGCAGCATTAAATTATCGCGCGTGACACCGGCGTTGTTAACGACGATCAACGGCGCTGGCGCACCGTCGAGCATTTCTCTGAACGCATTGTCCACAGACGTTTGATCTTGCACTCGCAACACCAGCCCACGACCTTGCGACTGTAACTGGTTAGAGATGTTTTCGGCACCGGCTTCTGAAGTCGCAGTACCAAATACAAAATAACCCAGACGAGCGAGCTCCTCAGCAATTGCTGCGCCGATACCGCGACTAGCGCCGGTGACCAAGGCCGTATTCGAATCCACTGCGTACCCTCGCCGTTACGTGTTCATAACCCAATCGCGCTTTCCAAACCTTCGTTCGATGACAGCGCTACTGTAGGCGTGCCGCGAGCTATACGCTTGACTAAGCCGCTGAGCACATTGCCTGGGCCTGATTCTATAAACTGTTGAGCACCATCGTTGACCAATCGTTCAATAGTTTCTGTCCATCTGACCGGTGCCGAAAGTTGCGCCACCAAATTGGCACGAATTTGATGCTCATTCCCCGCAGGCTTTGCCTCAACATTCTGCACCACAGTGATTCTCGGCATTTGCACCGCGGTTGCATCTAATATCTTGGAAAACTCCTCGGCAGCGGGGGCCATCAGCGGCGAATGGAAAGGCCCGCTGACGTCGAGTGCTACAGCGCGCTTAGCACCGGCGTCCTTACAGGCCTGGATCGCCAAGTCTACCGCCGCTTTTGCACCTGCAATGACCACTTGACCTGGCGCGTTAAAATTCGCCGCTGTTACAACCCCTTCCACCGCTGCACAACACGCCCTTACTTTTGAGTCCTCTAAGCCCAAAACAGCCGCCATACCACCCTGACCGCCGGGTACAGCTTGCTGCATCAGTTCACCCCGTTTGCGCACCAAACCAACACCGTCCACAAATGATATGGCACCCGCGCATACCAGCGCAGAATATTCGCCTAAGCTGTGGCCTGCCATGGCTTCGACCTGCAGCGGTTCGCTGCGGAGCGCTTGCAACGCCTCCCACAACGCTACGCTCGCTGTCAGCAAAGCCGGTTGAGTATTTTCTGTTTGTCCTAAAATCTCGGCCGGGCCCTGTTGTGTCAACTGCCATAAATCGAAGGACAAGGCGTCAGAGGCTTCAGCAAACCGCTCCCGAACAACAGGACTGCGCTGCGCCACTTCCGCGAGCATCCCAACGGATTGTGAACCCTGACCGGGAAATATAGCGGCTATATTCATATTCTGCTCCTCAAGCCGTTGAGCTTTTGTCAGACTGGTAATCTAGCGAAGCCCTGCGCTGAGGCAGAGCGCTGGAGGGGTAATGAGCCTTCTTTAATCGCCTACAGCACCGAAGGTCGCTCCTCACGTAACGTTCGTGAATCGTTATCAAACGGTCAAAGCCGAGAATGCGGCACCATAGACTGCCGCGTACTGGGAGAAGCGGCGGTCGGCGTAAACGACACCCGAAAATCTACTTTTTGTCAGGCATTACCTGACGTCCGCGATAAAACCCATCCGCACTGACATGGTGACGTCGGTGAGTTTCGCCAGAAGTAGGCTCCACCGACAATGTCGGGGCTGCCAACGCGTCGTGTGAACGCCGCTGGCCCCTGCGTGAACGCGTGACCTTGCTTTTTTGAACCGCCATGATTGCTTACCTTATAAATTTACTGGTTGATCTGTTTACCCATCGCATTCGAACGTCAGGAGCCACGAATACTTTAACTTCCGCCTTTATCCCTATTGCTCGTTGCGTCGCTATTTGTGATCGCACGCTCCGCGATTAACTCACGCAGCCCTTCAAAGGGCATCTGCCGGTCCGTCGACGCAGCCCTCACGTGTCCATCTTCAGCGTGGGCTCCACGGCCTGTCGTGCACCCCTCTTCACAAAGCACCTGCAGCGGCAAACCGAGCATGAGTTCATCCTCAATCAACTCCGCAACATCAAGGGTTTGACTCGAGGCCACGATGATGTGCTCAAGCTCGATGTCATTTGCTGCGGACCAAGCAGCCCATTCGCTGGCCCGGGTCTCGTCGAAAGCCACCACAGCATCAAAGGCCATTTGCAATCGCTGCACCACAGTTTCGTTACACCGATAACAATCTAGACTAACCGTGCCATCTAGCCGAACAGAAACGTTAACCCTACCGCGATCGTCGATACGAAAACTCGCTTCGACATCGACATCGTCTTCCAGCCCACAAACCTCCGCTAGACGAGGCAGTTGCTGCCGGCTTACGACTCGGGTCAGCGTGCTGTTTTTTTGCCCGAGGTCCCTGTAACTTGAGTCTGCCAATGAATGCCTTCGAGCCAGCCCAAAGCGGGCGCCATCATAGGTATCTGAAAACGTTGTGTAAAGTGGCTGTGATATGAAGACTCAAATCGTCCTAGCTTCCGCCTCAAAGTATCGAGCCGCATCGTTGCGACGTATCGGCTTAAAATTCACGCAGCACCCTGCCGCGATAGACGAAACCCCGGATTCACAAGAGAACGCAGCCGAACTCGCCTCGCGCCTCGCTCGCGAGAAAGCCCAGAGCTTAGTTGCTGCCCACCCGAATTCAGTGATCATAGGGTGCGACCAATCGGGGAGCTGCAACGGAATGCTTTTACATAAACCTGGCAACTTAGAAATGGCCAAACACCAGCTGACTCGGATGAGCGGCCAGGAGGCCTTCTTCTATACCGCGATGACAATGATCGTTACTGAAAACGCTGAGGTTCAGAGGATCAGCCATGATCTGGATACAACTCGGCTAAAACTGCGCCCTTTGACCACTCTCGAAATAGCCGACTATGTCGCAACCGAGCAGCCGATCGATTGCGCGGGGTCGTTTAAAATTGAATCTTTAGGTATCACTCTGTTTAGCGAAGTTGCAACCTCGGATCCCAGCGCGCTGGAGGGCATATCACTGATTCAATTGACCTCTCGTTTGAAAGATCTAGGGATTCGCCTTGGAGCGACTTGAACGGTTAACTGAGCGAGCTCCAAAACGAAGTCATATCATCCGCAATTGGGGCTTGAAAATCGAACCGATCACTGCCCAGCGGCACCACAAGACGACTTGCATGCAGACACAGACGGGGAGCTGCAAACGAACTGGAATTGGCGTACTTGGCATCGCCTAAAATCGGATGCTGCTGCGATTGCGCATGCACGCGAATCTGATGCGTGCGCCCCGTATGCAGTGTCGCAGAAAGGTGCGTTGCGCTCTGCTTTTGTTCTGCGATCGCAAAATCCGTCCGTGCCAGTTGGCCGGAGGAGGAAGTCCGTACGCGCCGCTCCCCCGAGGCCGTTGCGTATCGCTGTAACCGTAACGAAACGGTTCGGGTCGACTTTGGCCATTGCCCCGAGACATATAGTTCGTATTTCTTTTTCACCCTGCGCTCTCTGAACGCGGCTTGCACCTCTGTCAGTATCGAGCGCCGTTTACACAACAACAAACACCCTGAGGTATCACGATCTATGCGATGTGCAAGCTCCAATCTCGGGGCTTGCCTAAGCACGCGAAACAATTCGACGACCCCGTTAGCAATAGAACTGCCTCCGTGCACCGCAAAACCAGAGGGCTTATTCAAAGCGATCAGATCCTCGTCTTCGTAGAGGATCGCCGCTTCGAGAATTGCTATCGTAGCGTCTGCCATTTGCACAGGCACCTCGGCCTTCACAGTCACTGGCGGTATGCGAATACGATCACCAAGTTGCAAGCGGTAACTAGGCTTTATCCTGCCACCGTTAACGCGCACCTCACCAGAGCGCAATATTTTGTAGAAGCGTTGTCTGGGCAACCCTTTTAGCGAGCGCATAAGGAAGTTATCAATGCGCTGCCCGACATCCTCGGCGTCACTGATGTCTACGTACTCTACCGGCATCGTTCTACACCCGAGCAAAAAAATTTAATTGTTTGAAGGAGTTAGCAATCACTGTTAGACTTCGCGCGTTTTCGCTAGAACGGCGTCATGAGGACCCAGTGCAATTTGTCTGCAAGAGATCCTCGAAGTCGCTGGCGCTATTGTAGCAGTTAGGGCGTAAATTCTAACTTTCTAGGCAAAATCAGGTTAATAGGAAGCGGCGGTGTCGATGACCCGTGTTTCAACGAGTAATGCGGCACCAAGTGTGCCGGGTAAAGATTAATAGCGAAGTAGCGTAACAGAGAAACCGCTAATGGTGCGTGCCGGTCTAAACGTGATTGGACGCATATGGATGACGGCGTAAGAGCATAAAAGGACAATTTAGAAGACGTGGTCTGTTTCTAGACCGCCGTTGGGGCGCAAGCGTTAGCTGCTCCCACTAGCCCTGTTGCCTGCCCTCTTTTTGGTCGCGGATCTAATCCGCCGTAGAAAAAAGAATTTGTTAAATCGCTAAGCGTATAGCGTGAGGTTTGTAACGAAACTTTGTGTCTAGGCCTAGCTTGTACTGGTGCCAAAAGCGCTGGGCAAAACATAAAAGTTTATTGTCGAATCAATAGGCTTTCTTTTCGGTCAAGGATAATGATTTGTCCTTGGGCTGTGAATGCTACGACCAGGCGGAGCCTTTCATATCTACTTCGTAAACAAGACCGATGCGCGTCAGTGCATTGGACGGAGTACATTATGAAAAGAATGCTAATCAATGCGCGTCAGCCAGAAGAAGTTCGGATAGCGCTGGTCGATGGACAAAAACTCTATGACTTAGACATAGAAAACCGCTCGAGAGAGCAAAAAAAGTCCAGCATCTATAAAGCGAAAATCACTCGTGTCGAGCAAAGCTTAGAAGCTGCATTCGTTGACTTTGGAGCCGAACGTCACGGCTTCTTGCCACTGAAAGAAATAGCTCGCGAATACCAGCAGAAAGGTGGGGATGGAATTCGCGAAGGGACCGAAATAATTGTGCAGGTAGAAAAAGAGGAGCGCGGCAACAAAGGCGCAGCGCTTACCTCCTATCTGAGTCTGGCCGGCAGATACATGGTTTTGATGCCAAACAACCCGAGGGCTGGAGGCATATCCCGGCGCATTGAAGGTGACGACCGTGACGAATTAAGAGAGGCGATGGCGCAACTAGAAATTCCAGAGGGGATGGGTGTCATTGTGCGCACCGCCGGAGTCGGTAGAAGCAGTGAAGAACTAAACTGGGATTTGTCATACTTACTGCAACTCTGGCAAGCGATAAACACGGCGGCGGCGACCGAGCAGACGCCATCGCTGCTCTACCAAGAAAACAGTGCGGTACTCCGCGCCGTTAGGGACAATTTGCGCCCGGATATTGGCGAAGTCCTGATCGAAGGCGAATCAGCGTTCGAAGAGGCTTCGGCATTTATTGCTCAAGTGATGCCTAACTACTCTGACAAAGTTAAGGCTTACGATGACCCTATTCCGCTATTCAGTCGTTATCAAATCGAGAGTCAGATTGAAACGGCCTATGAGCATACGGTTAAGCTCCCATCGGGCGGTAGCATAGTTATTGACCCCACCGAGGCTTTGGTGTCGATTGACATCAACTCCGCACGCGCAACCAAGGGCTCCGATATCGAAGAAACGGCACTTAATACTAATTTAGAGGCCGCGGATGAAATCGCTCGACAGCTAAAAATCAGAGACATAGGTGGCCTGGTCGTTATCGATTTCATCGATATGATGAACAGCAAAAACCAGCGCGCAGTCGAAAACCGGATGCGCAATGCTTTAGAGGCAGATCGAGCACGCATCCAAACCGGACGCATTTCGCGCTTTGGCTTAATGGAAATGAGCCGGCAACGTCTGCGCCCCTCGCTTGAAGAAATCAGCACGGAACTGTGCCCACGGTGCAACGGCCAAGGCCGAATTCGCGACACCCGCTCTCTGGCATTAGCGATCCTGCGGGTTATGGAGGAGGAGTCGCTAAAAGAGCGCAGCGCGGTGATTCGCGTGCAAGTACCCCTCGCTATCGGCGCGTTCCTACTTAACGAGAAACGCAGCGACCTTGCAGAGATTGAGAAACACAGCAGCACGCATATCGTCATCATTCCGAATTCTAACTTACAGACTCCACATTACTTGGTTGAACGACTACGCGACGACCACGTAGAAGAGGAAGGTGAGGTTCCCAGCTATAAGCTCTCAGAGCTGGCAAATCAGGCTGCAGCGCAGGAAATACCCGAAGAGACTTCGCTGCCACAGCACCCGCAGGCCGCGGTAAAAGCACAGATCGAACGACCTGAAACTGCACCTATGCCGGCGCCGAAAACAGATAAACAGCCGGGGCTTCTAAGCAAGATTTTTAAAAGTTTGTTCTCAGATGAGGTAACCGAGCCAGACAACAAAAAAAGTCGCGAACAAAAAAAATCAACCCGTTCGAACACCACGCGTAACTCGCGCAGACGCCGCGATGACGGCAATGGCCGCGGGGAAAACAATCATAAGCGTGAACGCAACAACAATCGCTCGGAACAAAGTCGTGGCGACAACCAAGAGCGTGACCAGAAGCCTAAGATTAAACAGGCTCACGAAGATCGAAAGGGTCCTGGTAAACAAAATACCGGGACGCCGGAACGCAGCGAGGCCAAGAGTCGCGGCAGGAACAGGTCGACGCGACCGGAACAGCAAGAGGAATTTATTGCCGCATCAGCGGACGAACGACAACCCAGTGCCGAAGACCTAGCGAAAAGCAAGCGTCAACCAAAACGAGATCGCAGCGCTCCGCGACGCGACCAAGCGCCATCCGTTCAGACTCAGGCCGACGTTAAGTCCGACGCCAAGGCAGCCGAAAGCGCGGCT